>Ga0307428_1000066_pt1 | contig 97917 bp, 99 predicted proteins | sample SalMarWE160240MG_FD_202161 | JGI IMG/M metagenome (GOLD analysis project Ga0307428, IMG submission 202161) | Salt marsh sediment microbial communities from the Plum Island Ecosystem LTER, Massachusetts, United States - WE1603-240 | ecosystem: Environmental > Aquatic > Marine > Intertidal zone >...
TTCCCGGTGGTAATGGCGGAGGGGTCACACCTGTTCCCATCCCGAACACAGTAGTTAAGCCCTCCTGCGCCGATGGTACTGCAGTTTTTCTGTGGGAGAGTAGGACACTGCCGGGATTTTTTATTTTTACTTACTTTTATTGTATAATTTAAAAAACAGTTTCGAGTTACAAGTTGCAAGTTACGAGTTTGCAGAGAGAAGTAGGTGCGTATTGCCTATGAAACGGTCTATCCTGTTTTGGGCACGATACACAGTGTCTATTTGATTCAACACGGCACGCCGTGTTGCTATATCAATCAGCGATTAGATAATTGGCTAATTAATATTAACTGGCGAACCGGGTAACCGGGTAACTAAATTAATTGGTCAATCGGTCAATTGGAGAATTAATCTATTGGAGAATTGGGAAATTAATGAATTTAAAAAATACTCTTAAAATTATTTCATTCGACGTTGACGGTACTTTAGTAGATTTAGAATACAATGACTTAATTTGGTTTAAAGAAATTCCTGAACTGGTAGCTAAAAAAAAGAAGATTAGTTTCGAGAGAAGCTTAAAATATGTATATGAAGAATATACTAAACTTGGCGAACATAATTTAAATTGGTATGATATTAATTATTGGGTTACTTATTTTGGATTAAAAGTCTCCCCTAAAAAAATTTTGGAAAAATATGAATCTCAAGTTAAGATATTTCCCGAAGTAATCCCCCTTTTAAAAGAATTAAAGAAGAATTTTATACTTATTGTTATTACTGCAATGCCTCGTGAATTTTTAATTCCCAAAATGAAAAAGCTGGAAAAATATTTTAAATTTAGCTTTTCTGCTTTATCCGATTTTAAAGAATTGAAAAATTCTGAGATATATTCAAAGATATCCAAAGACTTAAATGTACACCCTGAACAAATATTGCACATAGGTGATCATTGGGAATTTGATTATCTAGCTGCCCAGAAAGCCGGAATGAATGCAATTTATTTAGACCGCAGTAATACAAAAAAGGGAAAATATATTATAAATAGCTTGGAAGAAGTTAAGAAAATAATAGAGAATATTAACCAGTGATTGATAATTGGTGATATGTAATAAGTTACCTGGTTATTTGGTTAAGAAAACAGTATTGAGTATATAGTATCGAGTATCTCATATTATAGCGTGGAGCGTTTAGCGTAGAGCGGATAGTGAAGAAAAAGAGAAAAGAAGGAAGCTAGAATAAATTCGTATCGCATATTACGTTAGGTTCCTCTTTTGTCATTGAGAGGGAGTGAAACGACCGAAGCAATCTCAAACAGGGATTGCCGCGCTCTGATAAATCAGAGCTCACAATGACATAGAATAAAATAGACTAACAACTGAAAACTGTCAACTTAAATCCTGTATTTAATACTAATAACTAACGACTATTCACTACCGACTAGTTAAGAGTTTTAAATTATGGTTTTTCGCTTTTTGTTTTAACTTTTTAGTTTAATTCGTATAAGCGTTTTACTGATTTAAGACTATACGCTAAACGCTATCCGCTAATTCTATACTAAGGGCTAAATTAATCGGCGAATCGGTCAATCGGTCAATTGGTCAATTAATTTATTGCTCAATTGGCCAATATGTAAAGAGGTGAAAACAATGCCTGAATTACCAGAAGTAGAAACTATCAGGAGAGGTCTTCAGAGAAAAATTAAAAATAAACAGATAAAAGATATAGTAGTAAATGTTGATAAAATAGTAAAAAAACCATATTTAGGAGAGTTTATTACTAAAATAAAGAGAAAAAAGATTAAAGAGGTAGGCCGTCGCGGGAAATATATTATTATTCATTTAGATTCAAAAGATAAATTGATAGTTCATCTGGGGATGACCGGACTGTTAATCTATCCTTATGATAATAAAATTACAGAGAAAGGAATTAACCCCAAGCATAACCATCTTATTTTTACTTTTACAGATGATACCCAATTAGTTTTTAATGACGTTAGAAGATTCGGAAAAATATTTTTAATTTCCAATATTGACGAAGTAGAAAGTATAACTAAATTAGGGGTTGAACCTTTGGAGGATTATTTCACAGAAGAAGTTTTTATTCAGGTATTAAATAAAAAGAAAAAAGGTAAGATAAAACCATTTTTAATGAATCAGAAATTTATCACTGGATTAGGTAATATTTATGCTAATGAAGTGCTGTATAGATCGAATATCCATCCCTTGCGATTGATTTCTTCTCTCAATAAAAAAGAAGTTAGAAATTTGTATCAGCAGATTAAACTGGTGTTAAGTGAAGCAGTCGAACTTCAGGGAAGTACGGTAGCTGACGAGGCTTATCGAGATACAGATGGTGACAAAGGAAAATTTGCAAAAAAATTACAGGTTTATGCCCGAAAAGGAGAACCTTGTATAAAGTGTGGACATTCTATAGAAGTTGTAAGAATAGAAGGTAGAAGCTCATTCATCTGTCCCCAATGTCAAAAATTATAAAGTACTAATGGTTAATTAAATTTTTAAAATTTAAGCTCTTTCTTATTTTTTTAATTCTGGTTTCTGATGGGCAGAAACAAGGCTGCCCCTACTTCGACTATTTTTCTATACACTCTACGCTAGTTCTTCCATGATCTAATTTTTCCCACAATATCCTATCCGCATCTCTTTCTTTATCACACATTACTCATTACATATTACTTATTACTGTATTTCAACACGCGATACTCGATACTATATACTCGATGCTTTCTTTTATAAATTCTTGCTTAAATAAAGAAAAAATATTATAATACATTAAGATATTTCTTACTTATCGTTCTTTTATGAAAAAGATATTCTCCGAGCTATCACACCTAAAGTGAAAACGATGGTGGATTAGCCGATAGGGAATAAGGGGAAACTCTTATTCCTCCCGTGTTTGGAAAGGAGGACTGATATTACGAGTTAAGCTTGTAAACCAACACCAGACTCAGTGTTGGTTTTTTATTTAATTTAAAGGAAAGAATACTACAAATGTAGCTGTGAGTAAGGTTAAAAGATTAAATAAAAATAGGAGATGAATACTAAATTTGGTTAGGCCTTTATTTGAAGTTAGCACCCCAGAGGAAGTTATTAAATTATTAAAAAATAATTTAAATCTTAAAAAAATTATCCAAAATAATAAAGAAGTAATTAATATTAAAAATGCCCTGCACAGAATTTTATCCAAAGAGATAGTTGCACCCGCTAATCTTCCTGGTTTTAATCGTTCTACAATGGATGGTTATGCCATTAGGGCAGAAGATTCTTTTGGAGCAACTGACAGCTTACCTTCCTATTTGAAGATTATGGGAGAAATAAAGATGGGTGATAGACCTGACTTTAAAATTAATCCCGGAGAGGCGGTAAAAATTTCTACCGGAGGAATGTTACCTGAGGGAGCAAATGCGGTTATGATGGTAGAATACACTGAACAGATTGATGATACTACCATTGAAGCAAGGAGGTCAATTTCTCCCTGGGAAAACGTAGTCCGAGAGGATGAGGACTTAAAAACAGGGGAGATTATATTAAGAAGAGGAAGCAGATTACGTCCACAGGATATAGGGGTTTTAGCTGGAATAGGGAAAATTAATATCCAAATCTATAAAAAACCTAGAATTGCTATTATTTCAACGGGCAATGAAATAATACCGGCTAAAGGTGAACCTCGAATAGGGCAGATAAGGGATATAAATTCTTACACCCTTGGAGCTTGTATTGAAGAGGCTGGCGGGATCCCTATTTATAGAGGGATTATTAAAGATGAAGTTATTCTATTAGAGCAGGAGATAAAGAAGACTATCAAAGAAGATAAGGTAGAAGCAGTAATTATTTCCGGAGGGAGTTCAGTAGGGGTAAGAGATGTTACCTTGGAAGTGCTTAATAGATTAGGGAAACCCGGTGTGTTGATTCATGGAGTATCAGTAAAACCAGGGAAACCTACTATACTTGCCATAGCTGATAATAGGCCGATATTTGGCTTGCCCGGTCATCCAGTCTCAGCGATGATAATTTTTAACCTTTTTATACGACCTTTAATTAGCTGGTTACAGGGGGGACAATATAATTATAATTCTGCCAAAGAAACAGAAGCAGAGTTGACCTGCAATATGGTTTCAGATTCGGGAAGAGAAGATTATATCCGGGTATTTGTATATGAAAAAAATAAAAAATTTTATGCTGAGCCTATTTTGGGGAAATCGGGATTAATTTCTACCATGGTTCAGGCATCAGGTTTAATAAAGATAGGATTAAATATTGAAGGGTTAGAAAAGGGTAGTAAGGTAATGGTTAGATTATTTTAATGTTTAACTTGACACTCCGCGTTGAATCAAATAAACATGATGTATCATATCTTTACTATATTAAGCTAAAAGCGAAAAACTATATTCGTATCTCGTATCTCATGAAGAGGAATAGTTAGCTGGTTGAGGAATGAGTATATTGAAGAATTAATACTAAACTGATTAACCAACAAACCAGTTAACTAGCTAACTAAGTACTAACGACTGATTAGGGGAGGAAAAATTGATTTGAGAAGAAATATTTATTTAAGTAAATTAACCTTAAAAGAAGCTCAAGAAAAATTTTATAAAACTTTATTAAAATACAAACTTGCCCAACCTCTAAAAGGAGAATTGATTTCTACTGAAGACTCCTTGGGGCGGATTAACGCAGAACCAATTTTTGCCAAGATATCCTCTCCTTATTATCAGGCAGCAGCTATGGATGGCGTAGTGGTAAGAGCAAAGGATACTTATGAAGCTTCCGAATCTTCTCCTATTACTTTAAAGATTAATCAAGACTTTCATTTTATAAATACCGGTAATCCCATACCTTTCGGTTTTGATGCAGTTATAAAGATTGAAGATATAAATCCTTTAAATAAAGATAACGAAGAAAAGGGTAGAGATATTTCTGGTAATTTTACTGATAATCTAGGAGCAGAAAATATTAAAGAAATTAAAATATTTTCTGCCGTTTTTCCGGGGCAACATGTTCGTAATATTGGTGAAGATGTGGTAGCTAATCAGTTGATCATTCCGATAAATCATCGGATCCGCCCAGTAGATATCGGAGCTTTATTGGCAGGAGGAGTAAACCAACTTTTTGCCCGCAGAAAGCCCAAGGTGGCAGTTATACCTACTGGTGATGAATTGATTCCACCAGGGGAAGAAATTAGTCCTGGTAAAATTATTGAGTATAATTCCAAAATAATTAAAGGTCTGATTTATGAATGGGGAGGAGAGGCAAGAGTATACGAAATAGTGAAAGATGTTCCTCAAGATTTAAAAAAAGTTTTACAGAAGGCCAAACAACAAAATGATATTGTAGTGGTTATAGCCGGTTCCTCTGCTGGCTCAAAAGATTTCACTTCCGAGATTGCCAAAAGTATAGGTGATGTTGTGGTTCACGGAGTAGCTATTATGCCAGGGAAACCGACAATTTTAGGAATCATTGATAATACTCCTTTTATCGGGCTTCCCGGTTACCCGGTCTCAGCGATTATCTCTGTGGAACAATTTTTAAAACCTTTAGTTTTCCATAAATTAGGATTGATTGCAAAAAAACAAGAAGAGATTAAAGTCCATATGGCACACAAAGTGGTTTCTCGTTTAGGAGATGAAGAATTTCTAAGAGTAAAACTAGGAAATATAGATGGGAAAATAATGGCTTATCCTCTTTCCCGAGGAGCAGGAGTGCTTACTTCTTTGGTAGAAGCAGATGCTCTGATTCGTATTCCCTTGCTTAAAGAGGGGGTAGATTTTGGAGAAGAAGTAGAAGCCGAACTTTTAGAAGATTTAAATAAAATAAAGAATAATATCATTGTGACCGGGAGTCATGATTTAGTTTTAGATATTTTAAGAAATGAATTACAAGGAGAGTTTTCTGATTTTAATTTGGTGTCCTTTAATGTAGGAAGCATGGGAGGGTTATTAGCTTTGAAACAAAAAAGAACCCACCTTGCCACCGCTCATCTATTGGATCCGGAGAGTGGAGAATATAATTTCTCCTATATAAAAAAGATGCTTCCTCAGAGAGAATTGGTAGTTGTGAATTTAACATACCGAGAACAAGGAATAATGGTAAAAAGAGGAAATCCAAAAAATATCAAAGGAATAGATGATTTAGTTAAAAAGGATATTAAGTTTATTAATAGACAGAAAGGGTCAGGAACCAGAGTTTTATTGGATTATTTATTAAAAAATAAAGGCATTAATCCTTTAGATATTCAGGGTTATTCTAAGGAAGAATACACCCATTTAATGGTGGCTTCTGCCGTAGCGGAAGGGAGCGTAGATGCAGGCCTGGGGATTTTATCTGCTGCCAAAGCCTTCCACTTAGATTTTATACCTGTGGCCAAAGAGAGATATGATATAATTATACCTAAAGAATACTACTCTTCTTTAAAAATTCAAAAATTATTGACTATTATTCGATCGGAAAAATTTAAGAAAAAAGTTTTGAGTTTGGGAGGATATCACCTTTCTCAGAGCGGAAAGGTGATAGAAGGATGAGTCAATTAGTAGATAGTTTTGGACGAAAAATTACTTACTTTCGGGTTTCTATTACTGATCGGTGCAATTATAGATGCATTTATTGCCAACCTGAAAAAGAATTTAAATTTATACCACATGAAGAAATTTTAAGGTATGAAGAAATTGTAGAAATTATCGAAGAAGCGGTAAATTTAGGTGTTACCAAAGTCAGGATTACTGGCGGCGAGCCTTTAGTTAGAAAAGGAGTAGTAAATTTTATTAAGAAATTAAGAGAGATTAAAAAATTAGAAGATATATCTTTAACCACTAATGCTTTTTTCTTAAGTGAGTATGCCGAAAAATTAAAAGAAGCTGGGCTGAATCGGGTAAATATTAGTTTAGATTCCCTGCAGGCAGAAAAATATAAAAAAATCACTCGAGGGGGAAGTTTAGAAAAAGCATTAAAAGGAATTGATTCTGCTTTAAAGGCAGGATTATTGCCTATCAAAATTAATACTGTTCTAATTAGAGGAATTAACGATGATGAAGTAGAAGATTTTGTAAGATTGGCTTTAGAAAGACCATTGAATATTCGTTTTATTGAATTTATGCCCTCTGGGGAAGAAATAATAAATGAATTTAAAAATAAGTTTATTTCAGTTCAGAAAATAAAAGAGAAACTGATAAGGAAATATTTATTAAATCCTATAAAAATTAGTACTGCAAACGGACCGGCGAAATATTATCAGATTAAAGGTGGTCAAGGTACCATAGGTTTTATTACTGCTTTGAGCCAACATTTTTGTAAAACCTGTAATCGGATAAGGCTAACTTCTGAAGGTAAACTCAGACCTTGTTTGTTTTCTAATACGGAGGTTGATATTAAGCAGGCAATTAGGAAGTCAGCAAGAGGTAAAAACGAAGGATTTCTAAGAAAGAAAATTATAAGGGATAAGTTAAAAGAGGCCGTTAGACTAAAACCGGAAGGTCATAAATTAAATATAAAAAATCAAGAGAATTTATCTTTTCATATGTCCCGAATCGGAGGTTAATATATAAGAACGGAAGGTAAGTTGTAGATAATGAATAAAAAAATAAAAGGAAGAATTTTGGCAGTATGTCAAAGCAGAGAGAAAGGAACAGTGAAAAAAGAGATAGGTTCAGGAGTATTAATAGAAAATTATGGCCTGGAAAATGATGCCCATGCTGGAAAATGGCATCGCCAAATTAGCTTGTTGGGAATAGAAAGTATCAATAAAATAAAAGGTAATGGTTTTAAGATTAAATTTGGTGATTTTGCAGAAAACTTAACCACTGAGAATATTATTTTACCTGAATTACCTCTTGGGACAAAATTAGCAGTAGGAGAAAATGTCTTATTAGAAGTAACTCAAATAGGGAAAAAATGTCACTATGATTGCGAAATTAGGAAAAAAATTGGGGATTGTGTAATGCCCAGAGAAGGAATATTTACCCGAGTCTTAAAAGGCGGTAAAATAAAGACTGGAGATTGCGTCGAAGTATTATAAAAGCGATAAACATGAATTTTATTCCATAATTGACTAATAAAGATTGGCAATAAAAAAGAGAAGTTTTTAATCAGTGTTTATTTCTTGAAATAGTATTTTGATAGAATTGAAAAATTTATCTTTTAAAATGTTTTAAATTGGAGGTTGATAAATAAAAAATGAAAAAACAAAAATTAACTCATTTTAACAAAGAAGGAAGAGCGCGTATGGTAGATGTAGGTGAAAAAAAGGATACTCTAAGAATAGCCATTGCCGAAGGAGAGATAATAATGCAGCCTTCTACTTTAAAAATGATTAAAGATAGAAAAATTTCCAAAGGTGATGTTTTGGGAGTAGCTCAGGTTGCTGGTATTATGGCTGCCAAGAAAACTAGTGAAATTATTCCCATGTGCCATCCTCTATTATTAACCGGTATTAATATTAATTTTAAAATTGATGAAGAAGAAAACAGAGTTATTATTCAATCCCAGGTAAAGACTGTAGGGAAGACTGGAGTGGAAATGGAACCTTTAACTGCTGTGTCCGTAGCCGCTCTTACTATTTATGATATGTGTAAGGCGGTAGATAGAGGAATGACTATTCAAGATATACATTTAGTAGAAAAATCCGGAGGGCAAAGCGGGCACTATCAGGGCAAATCAAAGATGGGAGAGTAAAGATAATGGGAAGAAAAATGAAAGCTAAAATATTAGCCGTTTGTTGTGGAAAAGTCAAGAAAGAGAAGAAGATACCAATAAAAGAAGGGTTAATTATTAAGGATTGGGGTTTAGAAGGTGATGCCCATGTCGGTAAATATCATAAACAAATTAGTCTTTTAGGTTTTGATAGCATGAATAAAATGCGAGAACAAAGCGTTAAAATAAATTTTGGTGAACTCTATGAGAATTTAGATGTGAAAGGCCTTATTCTATATCGACTTCCTTTGGGAACTAAGCTAAAGATTGGGGAAAATATTTTATTGGAAATAACCCAAATAGGAAAAAAGAATAGCTATTTTTTGGAAATCGATGGTAAAATGGTAAGTTCTATAATGACTAAAGAAGGAGTTTTCGCTCGCGTTTTAGAGGGCGGAAAAGTAAAAGCTGGCGATGAAATTGAGGTGGTTTCAGAATGATTAAAGTAGGAATTTTAACCATAAGTGATAAAGGCTCGCAAGGAGAGAGAGAAGATTTAAGTGGAAGAGTAATCGAAGAAGTAATCAGGAAGATTAATGGAGAAGTTAAATATTATAAAATTATCCCCGATGAAAAGGATATTATTCAAGAAGAGTTGATAAAGGCAGTTGATAAATTACATCTCGATTTAATTTTAACTACCGGAGGAACGGGTTTAGCCAAAAGGGATGTTACTCCTGACGCAACTTTAAAGATAATTGAAAAGGAAGTTTCAGGGATTAGTGAAATCATCAGAAGTGAAAGTTTTAAGAAGACCAATCGAGCGATATTATCTCGAGCAGTGGCAGGGATTAGAAAAGAAACTTTGATCGTAAATTTACCTGGTAGTCCTAAAGGAGTAAGAGAATCTTTGGGAATAGTATTAGAAGCATTGCCGCACGGTATAGAGATTTTAAAAGGCCAGGCTACTGAGTGTGGAAGAAATGATGAAGAAATTAGGTGAAAATTAATGAAAGTTATATTTTTAGGTACCAGTTCGGGTATGCCTACTTTGAAACGTAATGTATCTTCTATTGCTCTTGTTTTTACTAATAAAAATAAACTATGGTTATGGGATTGCGGAGAAGGCACTCAACAGCAGATTCAAAAAACCTCTTTGAAATTATCTAAATTAGAAAAGATTTTTATTTCTCATTTACACGGGGATCATGTATTTGGACTTCCTGGTCTATTAGCTTCGCGGGGTTTAAGAGGTGGAAAAAATCAGCAAAAAGTTCAAATATTTGGTCCCGAAGGCCTTGATAAATATTTAAAAGAAATCTTAAATATAACCAAAACCTATATCCCTTATGAAATTGAAATAGAAATTATTCCACCAAATTTATCAGCAGGAATCATCTGGGAAGATGAGGAGTATATAGTTCGATATGTAGAAGTAAATCACAATATTAAAGCTTACGCCTATTCTGTCGAGGAAAAAAAGGATAGGAGTCATTTTTTAGTAGATAAAGCCCGCCGATTGAATATCCCTCCTGGGCCAATTTATCGTACTCTAAAAGAGGGAAAAACAGTTGGATTACCCAATGGAAGAACCTTTCAGGGTAAGGATTTTATAAGCGAAATTAAAAAAGGGAGAAAGATAGTCTTTTGTGGAGATACTGCCTATTGTGAAAATTCAGTGCATCTGGCTAAAGGTGCCGATCTTCTAATTCATGAAGCAACTTTCTCCCAACAGGAAGAAGATATGGCGAAAAGAAATTTTCATTCAACTACCACAATTGCTACTAAGGTTGCTAAAAAAGCTCAAGTTAAACAGTTAATACTAACACATATCAGCCCTCGTTATAGTTCAAGTAATAATAAATCAGCAATAACTGAAAGAGAATTACTTGCTGAGGCCCAGGATGTTTTTTCCAAAACTATATTAGCTGAAGATTTTATGGAATATGAGATATGATGGAGAGTTATTAACAAAATATAAAAATAGTTATTAAAAAACTTGAAATTTATCTTTTTTTAGAGTATGCTTTTGATGTTAAAATAATTTTTATTTTAATAAGGAAAATTGTCTAATAAAATAGTCAAGAAATTCTTATCCAATAATTATAAAATAAAATAAAAATTGAAATTATTTTAGGTTTAGTTTTTATTACCTGATAAATTTTAAAATCGGTAATTATAATAGAAGGAGGAAAATGTAAAATGAAGGCTGTAGTTGATAAAGATTTATGTACCGGATGTGGATTATGCGAAGATACCTGCCCTGAAGTATTTGAAATGAAGGATGATATAGCAACAGTAAAGGTTAGCAAGGTACCAGATGATTTGATTGAATCATGCAAAGAGGCTGCCGATGGTTGCCCGGTAGAAGCCATAACTTGTGAGTAAAACGAGTAAGCAATATAAAAATAATATAAATAAAAAGGAGCAGATTAGTCAATCTGCTCCTTTTTACATTAACAGTTAGTACAATTTGATTGTACAGAAATTTCCTTTTACCGTAGGGGTTCGATTCATCGAACCCGCAATGAAAACGGGTCGGATAAATCCGCCCCCTGCTTTAAAAGCAATACTTCATACGAAAAAAGTTTTGAGTTTTGAATTATGGTTTTTCACTTTCACTTTTAAATTTTTAGTTTAATTAGGACAAATTTTATTAATCCAAAACTATACGCTAAACGCTGTACGCTCTGCGCTAGGTTTATTCACTATCGACTAATTTATACACCCTTGCTTCATAAGGACGTAGATATATATTTTTAATTTCTTCTTTTTCTTCAACATTATAATTACTGATTAGTAGCTCTTTTTCTTGGTAATTAATATTTGCTGGAAGATTAAAAAATGTTTGGCTGGAAAAAAAGTTAAGAATAATTAGTAATCGATCCTGATTAAGAGTGCGTAAATAACTATAAATATGTTCATCATCTTCTAAAACAAGCTGATAATCTCCATAGATCATAATCAAATTTTCTTTCCTAAGCCGGATTATTTTTTGGTAATAATAGAATATTGAATTTAAATCTTTTAAATTATGGGCAACATTTATTTCTGGATAATTTGGGTTAATCTTAATCCAGGGCATGCCGGTAGTAAAACCAGCATAAGGACTATCATCCCATTGCATAGGAGTGCGGGCATTATCTCGGCTTATGGGATGGATAGCTTCTATAATTTTTTCTTTAGGAAGACTTTTTTTGGTCATTTCACGGTAGAAATTTAGAGTTTCTATATCACGATAATCTTCTATATTATCGAAAACAACATTCGTCATACCAACTTCTTCGCCCTGATAGAGATAAGGAGTTCCTGGAAGGGTATAGAGTAAAGTAGCCAACATTTTAGCTGATTTCACCCGGTATTTCTTATCATCACCGAATCGAGAAACCATACGAGGTTGATCATGGTTATTCAAATAAAGACTATTCCAGCCCTTTTCTTTTAATCCTTCGTGCCATTTGGTAAAGATTTTTTTTAATTCAGTCAATTTCCATTCTTTGGGCTTCCATTTATTTATAGGGTCATGGTCAATCTCCATCAATTCGAAATGCAAGACCATATCAAGTTCGTGTCTATCCCGGTTAACGTACTTGGCTGCAATTTGGGGGGGAGTCCCGGGAGTTTCTCCTACAGTCATAATGTCATATTTAGAGAAGACTATTTTATTCATCTCTTGCAGGTATTCGTGAATACGCGGGCCATTTAAAAAATAAGGGCTGCCATCGCCATATTTGTATCCTTCTATTATCTTTCCATCGGGTAAATCAGGGACTTTAGAAAACAGATTTACTGTATCTATTCTGTAACCATCAATTCCCTTGTCTAACCACCATTTCATCATCTTGTAAATTTCTTCTCTTACCCGAGGATTTTCCCAATTTAAGTCAGGCTGTTTTTTGGAAAAAAGATGTAAATAATATTCATCAGTAATTTTATCATATTCCCACGCGGAACCGCCAAAAACGGAGCCCCAATTATTGGGAGGTGAACCGTTTTTACCCTTTCTCCAGATATAAAAATCTCGATAAGGGTTATCTAAAGAAGAGCGGGATTCTATAAACCAGGAGTGTTCGTCGGAAGTGTGATTTACTACTAAATCCATAACTAATTTCATATCTTTTTCATGTATTTTGGCTAACAATCTTTCCATGTCTTTCATTGTACCAAAATCATTCATAATATCCTGGTAATTACTGATATCATAGCCATTATCATCATTGGGAGATTTATAGACCGGGCATAACCAGATAACATTTACCCCTAAGTTTTTTAAATAATCTAATTTCTGAATAATTCCCGATAAATCTCCGATACCATCTCCGTTACTATCCTTAAAACTTCTGGCATAGATCTGATATACTACTGCTTCTTTCCACCATTTTTGTTCCATTTTATACTCCCGCATCTATTAAAAATAATTATTTGTGTTTTATATAATAAATATTAATCTTATAAAAAATATTATAAAACATTATTTTAAGTTTTTAAAGCTGAATCAGGAAAAATATGATTTTCTATATCACATACCTAGTTAAGCAAAAAAATACAATTAACCAAAAAGATATAGAGTGGGCTAGTTTCCCTTAATTTATTTTCTTTTTCTTTCTTAACGCGGTACGAGTTTTATTAAATGGAAAGTTGACAAAAATAGTCATAAATAATATAATTTCTTAGTAAAGTCAAATTAATTATGGAAATTATTCGCAAATTTACCATTTAATATTAGTTATCTAGCTAATTTGGTATCTCTCATTAATTTTGTATTTGCCGATTTTTAATTATAAATACTATACAATTTATATAAACTAATTAACTAAGTAACCAAGTAACTAACTAACCACTATTTAGAAGGAGTAAGTAAAATGAAATTATCTACTCGGGGAAGATATGCACTTCGGGCGATGATAGATTTAACCCAAATTCAATGTAATAATTCTATGCCGATTTCTTTAAGAGATATTTCTCTAAGACAAGATATTTCCTTACAATATTTAGAACAATTGTTTAACAAATTAAAGAAAGCGAATTTAGTAAAAAGCACCAGGGGAGCAGGTGGAGGGTATTTGTTAGCTAAAGAAGCCGAGGAGATTAATGCCGGTGATATAATAAGAGCAGTGGAAGGACCGATAGTTTTAGTTGACTGCATTTTAGCTGACCAAAAAATTAAAAAGAAATCCCCAAAAAAATGTAAAAAGATAGAGGATTGTGCCATCAAAGTATTATTAGACGAGGTAGCTAAGAAGATAAATCAAAAGTTAGATGCTACTTCTTTAAAAGATTTATGTAAAATAGCTCAAAAAATAGGAGAAAGACAAAAAGATGAAAGATAAGATAAAGGCAGTTGCTTTATTTTCTGGTGGCCTGGATAGTATTTTAGCAGTAAAACTTATCCAGAAACAAGGGATAGAAGTAAAAGGAGTTAACTTTAAAACTCCTTTTTTTGGTTTAGATAGGACCTTTTTAGCAGCGAAAAATTTAGATATGGATCTAGAAATTATAGATATAACTCAGGAATTACTGAAGATTTTAAGAAATCCTAAACACGGATTAGGGAAGAATATGAATCCTTGTATAGACTGCCATACCCTTATGTTCAAAAAAGCGGGAGAATATATGACCAAGATAGGAGCCTCTTTTATTTTGAGTGGTGAAGTTATAGGGGAAAGGCCGATGTCTCAGAACAGAAACAGTTTAAGTATAATTGAAAGAGAATCAGGGTATAAAGGTAGAATTCTTCGTCCATTATCTGCTTTATTATTAGCGGAGACCATTCCCGAAAAAAAGAGGTTGGTGGACAGAACTAAATTGTTGGATATTTCTGGCCGCTCGAGAAAAAGACAGATGGAGTTGGCTACCAAAATGGGGATAAGGGATTATCCTTCACCGGCTGGAGGTTGCAAATTAACTGAGCCGGCTTTTTCTAAAAGATTAGGAGATTTATTTACTCAGGAAAATTTTTCTTTGGAAGAGATAGAGCTGCTAAAATTAGGCCGACACTTCAGATTAAGTAAAGATATTAAATTGGTAGTAGGAAGAAATAAAGAAGAGAATGAACAACTACAAAATTTTTTCCAAGATGGAGACTTTCTTTTTAAACCTAAAAATTTAAAAGGCCCGGTTTCTTTGTTAAAAAAAGGGTCTAAAGCAAATAACGAATTTATCGATAAATCCTGTCGGATTACTGCAAGGTATTGCGATAGAAATGAAGAAGAAAACGAAGAAGTCAATATTAATTATTATAGTAAATCTAAAGAATTGGTCAGAACCATGAAAGTAAAACCATTAATAGAAGATGAATTAGAAATTCTAAGAATACAAGGATAAATGCTAAGCACAAAAAGAGAATAAACTATTATGATTAAAAATTTAAAAAAGAAAGTAGTAGTGGCTATGAGTGGAGGGGTGGACAGTTCATTAGCCGTTGCCCTGTTAAAAGAAGAAGGTTATAATGTTCTCGGTATAAATATCCATCATTATGGGGGTAACGAAAATTTTGAATCAGTGGAACAGACCGCTCAAAATCTAAAAATTCCCTGGCATGTTCTGGATTTTACCAAAGAATTTAAAAATATAGTTATAGACTATTTCTGCCAGGAATATCTCATAGGTCGAACCCCCAATCCTTGTGTAGTCTGTAATCTGAAAATAAAATTTGGATTATTATGGGAAAAAGCAAAATCTTTAGGTGCGGATTATCTTGCTACCGGCCATTATGCTATCAATGAGTATGACCAAAAGAGCAAAAAGTTTTTACTTAAGAGAGGGTTAGATGAAAACAAAGACCAATCTTATTTTCTTTATAGATTAAATCAGGAAATATTGCCCTGCGTTTTGTTTCCTTTGGGCAAATTTAAGAAAAGCCAAACCAGAGAATTGGCTAAAAAATATGGATTAAAAAATTACAAAAAAGCAGAAAGTCAGGAAATATGTTTTATCCGGGATGATAATTATAGAAAGTTTTTAATTCAACATATTGAAGATATTGTCAAACCTGGTAAATTTATAGATAAAAAAGGAAAAATATTAGGAGAACATCAAGGTATTCCTTTTTACACTATTGGACAGAGAAAAGGATTGGGAGTATCTTTGAATAAGCGTATGTATGTAAATGAAATAAATTCCCATCAAAATGTAATTACTCTGAGCGATGATAAAGATCTTTATAAGGATGAATTATTAGTAAAAGATTTAAATTTTATTTCTGGCGATAAACTTTCAAAGTCTATAAAGGCAGAGGTAAAGATAAGATATAATAGTAAAAAATCTCCGGCAATTATTTCTCCTTATGATGAAGACAGTGTCCTAATTAGTTTTGAAAAACCGCAAAGAGCGGTTACCCCGGGACAATCAGCAGTATTTTACCAGGGAGATGTAGTTATGGGAGGTGGAATAATAGAAGGATAAAAAAATATGAAGCCCTAAAGCTTTTAATGTCCTGTTTCTTTTGAATTTTCTTCTTTAATCCGCGAGAAGTACTTCCCCGGCAGAAAAAACCAAGAATGGTAATATTGAAAATTCATTCATTTATTTTCCAAAAAAGCTTGCTATTGGAGAAAATTTGTGTTATATTGCGTGTATACAAAAATGTATACAGGAGAATATATAGAGATGCAGTTTATTCGAATCGGGGAAAAAGTTATAAGTAAAGAAAAATTGAATAAAGAAATAAATAAAATTTTAGAATTGCGGACTAAAGGTGTGACCCAGGAAGGAGTAGCCCGTAAATTAGGAGTTGAACGAACTTTTGTCTCCAGATTAGAAAGTTTAGGAGAAATAAGGAAAGGTAAGAAGATTGCCTTAATCGGTTTTCCTATTAAGAACAAAGAAGAGTTAACTCATTTAGCAAAAGAGCTGGGGATTGAATATGTCTTGCTTTTAACTCAAGAGGAGCGTTTTGAGTTTATAAAGAAAAAAACTAAAAGTGAATTATTTAATGAAGTTATGGAAATAATTGTCAACTTAGCAGATTTTGATTTGATTATTTTCATGGGTTCAGATATGAGAGTACCTGTAGTGGAGAAAATATTCAGTGTTCAGGTGATTGGTTTAGTTATCGGTCATTCGCCTATTAAAGAGAGTAAATATGTTAATCCTGAAAAGATAATAGAAATAGTAAAACAGATTAAAAATTAATTTAAATTCCAAAGAAGAGGAGGATTTAAGAATGAAGAAAGTTTTAGGAGTTAGTCTGGGTTCTTCCACCAGAGACCATAAGGTCGAAGTCGAGGTTTTAGGAGAGAAAGTCGAAATCGAAAGAAGAGGAACTGATGGCGATGTGAAAAAGATGATGCAAATATTCCAGGAGAATGATGGGAAGGTTGATGTCTTCAGTTTAGGAGGGACAGACCTATATTTATATTCCGGACCTCAGGGGAAAAGATATACCATAAGAGAATCAGAAAGGATAGTCAATGTTATTAAAAAAACTCCCATTGTGGATGGTACAGGGATAAAGTATGTATTAGAAAAGAATGTAGTAAAATATGTTGAAACTCAAACTGATATTAAGTTAAAAGGTAAAAAGGCTTTAGTTACTATTACAGTGGATAGATTTGGAATGGCTGAGGGTTTAATAGAAGCTGAGTGTGAGATGACTTTCGGAGATTTAATATTTGGTTTAAATATTCCTATTTCCATGCATTCTTTTAAGACCATTAACATATTTGCACGTTTATTATTGCCTATATTGGTTCATGTTCCTATAAAATATTTATATCCTACAGGCGAAAAGCAGGAGAAATCTAATTTAAAGTACGTTAAATATTTTTACGATGCTGATATAATTGCCGGTGATTATTTAGCTATAAGCCAGTATATGCCCAAGGATATGGAAGGGAAGATTATTATAACCAATACTGTTACCAGTTCCAATGTAGAGGATCTTAAGAAAAGGGGGGTAAATTATCTAATTACTACAACTCCAGAATTTGAAGGAAGGTCTTTCGGGACCAATGTATTTCAAGCTACTCTGGTAGCTATATCCGGGAAATCTCCGGAAGAATTACAACCGGAAGATTATTTAAAACTAATAGAAAAAACCGGCTTTAAACCAAGAATAGAGAAGTTAAATTAAAAAATTGATAGAAAAGGAGAAAGAAAGATGGCAATTTTGTTAGAAGATAAAATAAATGAATTACAACAAAGAATAGGGAAAATGAAAAAAGAGGATAAATATTTTTATCTAAAAAGTATTGATGGAGCAAGTGGGGCAAGAGTAACTATCGATGGTAGAGAGATGTTGATGTTTGCTTCTTATAATTATCCGGGAATAATTAATCATCCCAAGATAAAAAAAGCTGCTATTGAGGCTATTGAAAAATATGGTGCTGGGACTGCAGGAGTTAGGTTATTAGCTGGAACTACAAAAATACATGAAGAATTAGAAGCAAAAATTGCGGAGTTTAAAGGGGTAGAAGACGCAGTTACTTATAGTAGTGGGTATGTAACTAATTTAAGTGCTATTTCTACACTCTGCGGAAGAGGGGACTTAGTTATAATTGATAAATTGGATCATGCGAGTATAATTGATGGTTGTATGCTCTCAGGGGCAACTCATAAATCATTTTTACATAACAATATGGAAAGTTTAGAGAGAGTATTAAGTAATTCTAAGGAATATGTAAATAAACTAATAGTAGTAGATGCGGTGTATAGTATGGATGGAGATGTTGCCAATTTACCAGAAATATCCCGTTTAGCTAAAAAGTACAATGCTAAGATAATGGCAGATGAGGCTCATTCAATAGGAGTTATAGGAAAGACTGGACATGGCATAGAAGAATATTACGGACTAAAAGGAGTGGTAGATATCCATATGGGAACTTTAAGCAAAACTATTCCAAGCATAGGAGGTTATTTGGCAGGAGATAAGGATTTGATTAGTTATTTAAAACATACTTCAAGGGCATTTATATTTTCAGCCAGTCTTCCACCGGTGGCAGCAGCTATTGCTAAAGCTTCTTTTGAAGTTATTGAAAATGAGCCTGAACGTATGTTGAAGTTGCATAAAAATGGTAAGCAATTTAGAGAAGGGCTAAATTCTATGGGTTATAGTACTATGAATAGCACAACTCCTCTTATTCCTATCTTAATTGGTGAAGAGGAAGACACTTTGAAGTTATGTAGATTGGTTCATGATGAAGGAATATTTATATGTCCTATTCTTTTTCCGGCGATTCCCAAAGGAACTAACAGACTAAGAGCTCATGTTCTGGCAACTCACACTTCTGAAGATATTGATAAAGCTCTGGATATTTTTGAAAGGGCTGGGAAAAAATTAGGGTTGAACAGGTAATAACGAATTTATTTGACAATAAAATATAGATATCTTATAATCTCTAATAAAGATTATTATAAATATAAGCACTATTATCTATTAGAAAAGCTAATAGTGCTTATATTTAATTTTAAGAGGAAATATTTATCATTTACTATTTAAATATAACGATTTTTAATGAGGAGAAATATCTATGATAATTGATAGGAAGGTAATGTTGACAGAAGAAGGCTTAAAAAAAGTTCAGGAAGAACTTAATTATCTTAAAAGGGTAAAAAGAAAAGAGATTGCCGAAAAAATTAGAAATGCAGTAACCTTTGGTGAGATTGCTGAGAATGCAGAATATAATGCCGCTAAAAATGAGCAAGCCTTTATAGAGGGAAGGGTTTTAGCCTTAGAAAAAATTATCGAAAATTATGAATTGATAGATAAAGAAGAAAATCCGGATTGCGTATTACTAGGGTCAGAAGTGTTAATTAAAGATATGAAAAATAAAAAAGAGTCTAAATATACTATTTTGGATTATGTGGAATCTGAACCGGATTGTGGAAAAATATCCATCTCTTCTCCTATTGGAAAGACTCTTTTAGGAAAAAAGAAAGGCGATATAGTAAAAATTAGAGTCCCGATGGGGCATGTTAGATATGAAATTTTAGATATCAAATAATTTATATATTAACTTAGCAACCTAAATAATTATTAGTTGTAATAATGAACAAAGTTATTAAAAATATTTAAATATAAAAATACTTTGTTCATTATTTATTTCTAAACCTTTTAGTAAGATAAGCTAATCATAAATATAATAGAAATATGAATTACCCTAAAATATTTGTCAGAAAGCAATATCATAATAATTTTGTTATTATATTATTTGAATTTTCTAAACATAATGTCGAGCAATAAGACTAAAAAGAGGTGGATTGGGTGGAAATAAAAAAGAGTACAAAGGAAATTATATTTAATAAATGGGAAGAAATAGGAGAATTAAAAAGAGAAGGCATTGATCCTTTTGGGCATAGCTTTTTCAGAACCCATAAAATAAAAAACTTAATAGAAAATAATAAAAATTTACAGATTGGTGAGTGTGGCCAGGAAAAAGTCAGTATAGCCGGCAGGTTAATGGCTTTAAGAACACACGGAAAAGCTTTATTTGCTAATATTGAAGATATAAGCGGAAGAATCCAGATTTATATAAAATCAAATAAAGTCGGAGAGGATGCCTTTAAACTTTTTAGTAAAATCGGTGTTGGGGATATTTTGGGAGTTTCAGGTCCGATTTTTAGAACTAGAACTGGAGAAGTTACTGTATTTGTTGAAGAATTTAGTCTTCTATGTAAGTCTGTGCGTAGTCTACCTGAAAAATGGCACGGACTTAAAGATGTGGAAGTGAGATATAGAAAAAGATATTTAGATCTGATAGTAAATCCTTCAGTCAGAGAGATTTTTATTAAAAGGAGCAAGGTAGTACAATCTATAAGAAATTTTTTAGATAGTATGGGCTTCTTAGAAGTTGAGACTCCTATAATGCAGCCTATTCCCGGTGGAGCTACAGCTCGCCCCTTTATCACTCACCATAATACTCTTCATAGAGATTTTTATTTAAGGATTGCTCCGGAATTGTACTTGAAACGTTTATTAGTCGGAGGGCTTGAAAAAGTATATGAATTAAGCCGTAATTTTAGAAACGAAGGTATTTCCACTAAACATAATCCCGAATTTACTATGTTGGAGTTATATGAAGCATACGGTGATTACCATAGTATGATGAAAATTACCGAAGAATTGATAGTGTATATACTGAAGAATGTTTTGGACTCTTTGGAAATTGAGTACCGAGGAAATAAAATTGATTTTACTCCTCCCTGGAAAAGAATAAGCATGTATAAATCAATAGAAGATACAGTTGGAATTCGGATGGACGAGATACCTCCAAAAGACTTTGATAAAGTTGTAAAAAAACATAACTTGAATATAAAGGGTAATATAAATAGAGGAGAAATTGTCAATGGGCTTTTCGAAAAATTTGTAGAGCCAACCTTAATTCAACCCACTTTTGTTATTGACTATCCTCTCGAACTTTCTCCTTTGTCAAAACAAAAAAAAGACAACCCGGAATTAGTAGAGCGCTTTGAACTTTTTATTAGTTCAATGGAATTAGCCAATGCCTTTACCGAATTGAATGACCCGGCAGAACAGAAACGTCGGTTTGAAGAACAGGTTGCTAAAAAAGAAGCAGGAGACATGGAAAGCCACTTTATGGATAAAGACTATGTCGAAGCTTTAGAATATGGTATGCCTCCCGCGGGTGGCTTAGGTATAGGCATTGACAGATTAATGATGTTACTTACTAATTCTGATTCAATTAAAGAAGTTATCCTTTTCCCTCAATTAAAATCAAAAGAATAGATAAAAAGATAGAATCCAGAATTCAGAAGCCAGAATCCAGAATATTATGAACAACGAATTAATTCTGACTCCTGACTCCTGGATACATATAGTTAACAATTACAAAAAGAAGAAAATTTTATGAGATAACTAAATTATTTAAAGAGTTAAGATGAGATTAGATAAATTTTTAAAAGTAAGCAGATTAATAAAAAGAAGGACAGAAGCAAAAAAAGCCTGTCTGGCTAAATGTATTAGGATTAATAATCGAATTGCCAAGGCGGGGGATGTAGTTAAGATTGGTGATGAAATAGAAATTAATTTTGCTAACAAAATCCTGCAAGCAAAAGCATTGGATGTCCCTCTGAAGAATATTCCAGCAGAGAAAGCAAGTTCCTTGTATGAGGTAATAAAAGAAATTAAAAAAGAAGAAGATTGAAGTTTTAGAAAATAATTTGGTGATCAGAAGCCAGAATCCAGTATCCAGAATAATAAAAATAATTAAATATAATAATGTTGATATATTGTATTAAGCATCCTTCTGAATTCTGACTCCTGGCTACTGAATTCTCTATATAATAATTTAAAAAGTTATAAATTTCGAGCCATATTTTTGATTTGCATGTCAATAAAAGAGGTTTTAATCAAATGGAAGAGAAAATAAAAGAATTGTCAGAAAAAATAATAAGGTTAATAGAAGAGGAAAAGGTCCAAGAAGTAAAAGAAATTATTGATGACCTCTATCCCACAGAATTTGCTGAGGTAACCAATTATTTATCACTAGAACAGACTATTGAAATATTTAAATTAATTAAAGATGATGAGAAAATTGCAGAATTGCTTTCAGAATTAAATTCAGAGTTACAAGCAAATATTATGGATGCTTTAGGTAAAGAGAAGGCTTCTGATATTTTAGAAGAAATGGATACTGATGAAGCTGCTGATTTTTTAGGAGAGATAACTCCTGAGGAATCCCGAGAATTATTAGATTTAATGCCAAAAGAAGAGGCAGAAGAGATCGAGGAACTATTAAAGTATGAAGAGAATACTGCCGGAAGCATAATGAACAACGAGTTTGTTGCTTTTCCTGAAGACATTGCTGCTGAGGAAGCAATAAACAAGATAAGAGAACTTAGCCCGGAAGCAGAGATGATTTATTATGTTTATATTGTAGATAGAAGAGAAAAACTAATTGGAGTTATTTCTTTACGAGATTTAATTATGTCTGATCCCAAAGCTAAAATATTAGAATTTATGGAGGAAGATGTAGTTAGCGTTTTGGACACAGAGGACCAGGAAACAGCAGCAAGAATAATTGCTGATTATGATTTTTTAGCTATACCAGTTATTGATAGGAAAGGAACTTTATTAGGTATTATCACCGTTGATGATATTATTGATGTATTACAAGAAGAGGTTACCGAGGATATTCATAAGATGGTCGGTTCATCCGAGGTATATGAAGATAAACTTATAAAAGCAAGCCCCTTGACGAGAGCGAAGGCGCGATTTCCCTGGTTACTCGTATGTATGGCGGGAGAAATACTTTCTGGTTCGGTTATAAAGCTTCATTCTGATACCTTGCAAACTGTAATGGCTATGGCTTTTTTTATTCCTATAATTATGGCTATGGGTGGTAATGTAGGTGCTCAATCTTCAACCATCGCAGTTCGTGGTTTAGCCACTGGCCAGCTTAAGATAGATGAATTATGGCATAATATTTGGACTGAAACCAAGGTCGGTTCTTTGATAGGAATAGTTGTTGGAATAATTATAGCTTTAGTAGCTCTGGTTTGGCAGGACAATTATATATTAGGACTGGTAATTGGACTATCATTATGTTTAACCATGATAACTGCAGCTACTATTGGTACTTTATTGCCTTTGATTTTTACTAAGATTAAGATTGATCCGGCAATTTCCGCTGGTCCTTTTATCACTACTATAGTAGATGTAGGTAGTTTATTAATATATTTTAGTTTAGGTACCTTTTTATTTAAATGGTTCAGCGGATAGAGATTATTTATTTAAATATTGTTTAAATAATGTACTAAGATAGTAAAAAAGAATTTTTAAAAAATAAATAAAAAAGGGAGAAAAATAAGATGAGTGAAATATTTGATGTATATGCGAGAGAAATTTTAGATTCCAGGGGTAATCCCACTGTTGAAGTGGAGGTAGAACTGGAAAGCGGAGCATTCGGTATAGCCCAAGTTCCCTCCGGAGCCAGTACTGGAGTACACGAGGCTATTGAATTAAGAGATGATGACCCAAAGAGATATTTGGGCAAAGGTGTTCTTAAAGCTGTTGAGAATGTAAATGAGATTATTGCTCCTAAAATTATAGGATATGATGCCACAGATCAATTATTGATTGATAAACTATTAATTGAACTTGATGGGACTCCCAATAAAAGCCGTTTGGGAGCTAATGCTATTTTAGGAGTATCTTTAGCTACCGCAAAAGCAGCAGCTGATTTTTTTGGATTACCATTATATTATTATATCGGAGGAATCAATGCTAAAGAACTTCCCGTTCCCATGATGAACATATTAAATGGAGGTAAACATGCTGATAGCGGAGTGGATTTGCAGGAATTTATGATTGTTCCGGCCGGTGGAGCTAATTTTAGAGAAAGCCTTCAGATAGGAGTGGAAACTTTTCATACTTTAAAAAAAGTATTGAAAGAAAAGGGATATAATGTGGCAGTGGGAGATGAAGGCGGATTTGCTCCCAATTTAAAATCCAGTGAAGAGGCGATTCAATTAATAGTAGAAGCAATTAAAAAAGCAGGATATGAGCCAGGTAAGGATATTTTTATAGCTTTAGACCCTGCAGCTTCAGAATTATACCAGGATGGAAAATATGTATTATCTCGAGAGGGGACGGTCAGAACTTCTGATGAGATGATAGATTATTATGTTTCCTTAGTAGATAAATATCCTATAATTTCTATAGAAGATGGTCTTGCAGAAGATGATTGGGAAGGATGGCAAAAACTTACTCAGAAATTAGGTTATAGAATACAAATAGTAGGAGACGACCTCTATGTTACTGATAAAAAGAGACTTAGTCGAGGAATTGAACTAAAAGCTTCCAATTCAATTTTAATAAAATTAAATCAGATTGGAACTCTAACTGAAACTTTAGATACTATTGAAACAGCAAAAAGAGCGGGATTTACCGCAGTCATTTCTCATCGTTCCGGAGAAACGGAAGATACTACTATTGCGGATTTAGCTGTTGCAACTAATATTGGTCAGATTAAAACTGGTTCCCTTTGCAGGACAGACCGAATTGCCAAATACAACCAATTACTGCGTATTGAAGAACAATTAGGGGACTCGTCAATTTACCGCGGAAAGGCAGTATTTAATATAAAATAAAATGATATCAATTAGGTCAATATTGCATTCGAAAATAATTTGGGCCATAATTTTACTTTTAATATTGTATATAGTTTTTTTATTTTCAGATAAATATGCCCGAACATTGCAATTAAAAGAAGATATTAAAAGATTGGAATCAGAGATAGAAGAGCTGAAATTAAAAAATAATAATCTATCGGAAAGAATAGAATCGTTAAAATCTGATAAATCTGTAGAAAAGATCGCCCGAGAGGAATTAGGTCTTACTAAACCCGATGAGATATTGATTAAAGGTATTGAAAAATAAAAAAACGTATCTCGTATCTCGTGAAGAAAGAAGAATCCAGAAGTTAGAATAAAATTGTATCTCTTAAATAGTATACAGTAAACAATTAAATAACTAATGAGATTAAAAAATGATAGAGATTTAGAGATATTATATTCTTTTCTCTAACGAGATATAAGATACGAGATACGAACAACGAAATAAATAAAACTTTCAGTTATCCTAAATACTTACAATTATTTTTAAATTGGTATTTTGTAATTATTATATATAATGCTATTGACGATTTAAAAGATTTATCATATAATGGATTGCAGTCTGCCGGAGTGGCGGAATAGGTAGACGCACAGGACTTAAAATCCTGCGAGCTGTAAGGTTCGTGCCGGTTCGATTCCGGCCTCCGGCACCTATAAAGGTAATGATCGATTGGTAGACTTGGCTTTGTTTGAAAAAAATGCTAAAATATTATGTACAAAATAAATATTTTACAAATATCAAAATACGGCGCGGGGTGGAGCAGTCAGGTAGCTCGTCAGGCTCATAACCTGAAGGTCGGTGGTTCGAATCCGCCCCCCGCAACCAATTTTTAAAACCTCTTATTCAAAATGATAGGGGTTTTTTAGTAATATAATAAAAATAGTGAATAGTGAATAGGAAAACAGTATCAAGTATCGAGTATTATAGTATATAGTTAGGAAAAGATAAAATTCAAGATACAAGATGAGAAGATAGTTTTCAGATATCGGTTTTCGGTTTACAGTTTAAAAAGATACAAGATGTAAAACTGGTTTTTAGTTAATGGTCTATAGTTTTTTGATAAAGAAAATCAGTTTTCAATTTACTGTAAAGGCTTTTTGAAACTCGCAACCTGCAACTTGTAACCTGTATTTTAACTGGTAAACTGGCTAACCGGATAACTAATATCCTATACGCTAAACGCTACACGCTCCACGCTAGGTTTATTTACTAACAACTAATTTTGGCGGTGTAGCTCAGATGGCTAGAGCATGCGGTTCATACCCGCAGTGTCCTGAGTTCGAATCTCAGCACCGCCACCAAAAATATTTATCAAAAAATTAAAGGCTTTTCTAATTAGAAAGGCCTTTAATTGCAAAAGGATAAAAAATGTTAGAAGAGAAGATTTTCCAAACTATAAAGAAGTTTGATATGCTCTCTTTCAACGATAGAGTCCTGATAGGGATATCAGGAGGTCCTGACTCGGTAACCCTTCTAAATGTTTTACTATCTTTTAAAAAAAGATATAACCTATCGGTATTTATTGCCCACCTTGATCATATGCTTAGAGGAAAAGAATCAGACGAAGATGTAAATTTTGTTAAAAATTTAGCCCAAGAGTTATGTTTGCCTTGCGAAGTTAAAAGCTGTAATTTAACAGAAATTGCTCAGAAAGAGCATTTAACTCTGGAAGAAGCTGCCCGTAAATATAGATATAAATTTTATTCAGAAACTGCCAAGAAGTTTAAAACAAACAAGATTGCTTTAGGCCATAACGCTGATGATCAGGTGGAAACTGTTTTGATGAGATTTTTAAGAGGAAGTGGATTAGAGGGTTTGATGGGAATTCCTCCGGTGCGAGGCAAAATAATCAGACCTTTAATAGAGTGTAGCAGAGAAGAGATTGAAGAATACTGTAAAGAAAATAAAATAAAGTATAGGGTAGATTCGAGCAATAAAGAAGTTGTATATTTTAGAAATAAAATTAGATTAGAGCTTTTACCTTTGCTTTCCAAAGGTTATAATAAAAATATAAAAGATATTATGCTGCGTCTCAGGAGTATAATTAGTGAAGTTTCGGTATATCTAAACCAAGAGACAGAATTGCTTTTTAAAGAAGTTGTAAGACGAGAAAGTCCCGAGACAGTAATTATTGATTTAAAAAAATTTACCTCTCTCCCCCTGGCTTTAAAGAGGAGGATAATTAGAAAATCTATTAAAGTTGTAAAGGGAAATCTTTATTCCATAAGTTTTAGACATAATAATGAAATATTAAAACTTACTAAGTACCAACTGGGCGAAAAAGAAATTTATCTCCCAGATAATTTAATGGTCAAGAAGATTTATAACAAAATAATGATTTACAAAAAGAGGATTTCTCAAGATCAAACAGAGAGGATACCTACCCCTTGGGAATACGATATATTAATTCCAGGGAAAACAGAGATTAAATCCTTAGACATAGAGGTTGAAATAAAAATATTAGATTCTGCAGATATAAAATCTTCTTTATATTTAAATAGAAAAAAATCTAAAGGAGAATTTCTGGAATTTATTGATTATAATAAAGTTAAACCTCCTATCAAATTAAGAAATAGACGGAGCGGAGATAAATTTTATCCCTTAAAGATGAAGGGCTTAAAAAAAGTTAAAGATTTTTTTATTGATAATAAAATTCCTAAAAGTCATCGAGATTTAATTCCTATCTTGGTTGATAACGAAGATCAAATAATTTGGATTATGGGAATGAGACTAGATGACCGGGTAAAAATTAACTCTGATACTAAAAAAATGCTTTGCATAAAGATAAAAATAAAAAATAATTTTTTGCAGGAATATTTTTGATTTTTAACAAGGAAGGAGAAAAAATGCTAAAAAATAACGAAATTGATGAAATATTAATTACAGAAGAACAAATTAGAGAAAAAGTTACGGAATTAGGTAAAAAGATAACCCAAGATTATCAAGGTAAAGATTTGGTTTTTATAGGTGTATTAAGGGGAGCAGTAATTTTTATGGCAGATTTAGCTCGAGCAATTTCAATTCCTATGATATTTGATTTTATAGCAATTTCTAGTTACGGAGCAGCTACAGAATCCTCGGGAGTAGTAAGGATATTAAAAGATTTGGATGAAACTATTGTGGGTAAAGATGTTTTAATAGTTGAAGATATAGTAGATACCGGATTGACTTTGGATTATCTGCTTCGGATATTAAAATCACGTAAACCTGCCAGCTTAAAAGTCTGTACATTTTTAAACAAAAGTGCCAGAAGAAAAGTTAAGGTTAGAGTTGATTATTTAGGATTCGATATTCCTAATAAATTTGTAGTTGGATATGGTTTGGATTATTCAGGAAAGTTTAGAAATATTCCTTTTGTTTTTACTCTTAATCCCAGAGTATACAAGGGAGAGTTGAAGTAAACCGTTGTCTAGTTACCCGGTTACCCGGTTTACCGGTTGACCAGTCAAGTTAGCCAGCTAACTGGTTTTATATTAATTCTTCAACTGACTAACCATGTAACCAATTAACTAGCTAACTAAATACGAGATACTAATTAACTAACTGAATAACCGGTAAACTGGCTAACTGGATAACTATTTCTTAACGAGATACGGTTAATACGTTTGTTTTTATATAGGAAATATGCTAAAATTATTTTGCAATATAAAATAAACGTGCTATAAGAAATTTTTGAAAAAAGGAGAAATTTTTCTTGGCTAAAATACCTAACTTTAATAAAAAAGACTTAAAAGGGAATAAAAATTATAGAAACATCGGTCTATATTTACTGATGTTAATTATTACAGTTTCAATTATAAGTTCATTTTTTGAGCCCAAATCTGTTACTCAACAAGAACTTACCTATTCTGAATTTTTAGAAGAAGTTGAAATAAATAATGTATCTAAAGTTACCATTGTTGATAATTCAATTACTGGTATACTTATGGATGGCACAGAATTCTTTACTTATTCACCTGATGACCCAGAGATGATAAATACTCTTCGAAGTAAAAACATAATAATAGAAGCTAAGCCTCCGGTAAAAGTATCCTGGTGGATGCAGTTACTTTCATCTTTATTGCCCATGCTTTTAATAATTGGAATTTGGTTGTTTATGATACAACAGATGCAAGGTGGAGGAAATAAGGTTATGTCCTTTGGCAAGAGCAAAGCCAAACTTTTAGGCAAAGAGACCCCCAAAGTAACTTTTAAGGATGTGGCTGGAATTGATGAAGCAGAAGAGGAAGTTGAGGAAATAATTGAATTTTTAAAAAATCCTGCTAGATTTAAGAAATTGGGAGCTAAAATACCTAGAGGGGTTTTACTTTATGGTCCACCTGGAGCAGGTAAAACATTACTGGCTCGAGCCATTGCTGGAGAAGCAAGGGTACCATTCTTTAGCATTAGCGGCTCTGATTTTGTGGAGATGTTTGTGGGGGTCGGTGCTTCCCGAGTAAGAGATTTATTTAAGCAGGCAAAGGTAAATGCTCCTTGTATTATTTTTATGGACGAAATTGATGCTGTCGGCAGACATAGAGGAGCAGGTTTAGGAGGAGGGCATGATGAGAGAGAGCAGACCTTAAACCAGTTATTAGTGGAAATGGATGGTTTTGACCAGAATGTAGGGATTATAATGATTGCTGCCACTAACCGCCCGGATATTTTAGACCCTGCTTTATTAAGACCGGGAAGATTTGATCGCCGGATTGTGGTAGATAGGCCTGATATTTTAGGTCGGGAGGCAATTTTAAAGGTTCACGCAAGAGGAAAACCGTGGGCTAAAGATGTAGACATTAAAGTAGTAGCTAGAAGGACTCCTGGATTTGTCGGTTCTGATTTGGCAAATTTGGTAAACGAAGCAGCTTTATTGGCCTCTCGAAAAGGCAAAAAGGATATTGGAATGGAAGAGTTAGAAGCTGCCATAGATCGAGTTATTGCCGGACCAGAAAGAAAAAGCAGACTGATTAGTGAGAAGGAGAAAGAGATAATTGCCTATCATGAATCAGGCCATGCTTTAGTAGCCAAATTATTACCTAATTGCGACCCGGTACATAAGGTTTCGATTATCCCCCGAGGGAATGCAACTTTGGGTTATACTTTACAGCTCCCCACCCAGGACAGATATTTAATTAGTAGATTAGAATTAATGGACAGATTAGCAGTTTTATTGGGTGGAAGAGTAGCTGAAGATATAATATTTAAAGATGTAACTACCGGTGCGCAGAATGATCTGGAAAGAGCTACCAAACTTGCCCGTCAAATGGTAACCGAGTACGGTATGAGTGAAAGTTTAGGTCCGGTTACTTTAGGAAGAAAAGAACATCAAATATTTTTAGGCAGAGATATTTCTGAAAATCGTAATTATAGTGAAGAAATTGCTAATAAAATAGATAAAGAAGTTAAAAAAATTATTGAAAGTGCTTACTCTCGAGCTAAAGATATTTTAACTAAAAATAAAAGGAAATTAAAAAAGATTGCCCGTAATTTAATAGAAAGAGAAACTTTAGAGGGGAAAGATTTAGATGATTTGTTAAATGGTATAAAATTAGCTAATCTGACTAAATTTAAAGTAAACTTTTTATTAGTATAGAGAAGCAGTAATGAGTAATAAGCTTATGTTTTTAGTTTTCAAAACAGGTTACTTATTACATGTTACACATTACATCACTTGCCAGAGAACTGGTCAACTGGCAAACCGGGTAACTGGCTAACTAAATACTAATGACTATTCACTAACCACTAATAAGGAGGTGGATTGAAATGAAAGAGAAAAGTATAAATCCCAACAAAGAAAGAGAAAATCAGGAAAAGGTAGAGAAGAAAAAGAAAGAAGAATGGCTTAAAAAAGAGAAGATAAAGATGGTTGAACAAAGGAAAGAGTATATGAGTTATCTTAAAGGGGTAATGCATAAAAAAGGATTTAACCCGAAATTAAAAAAGGATAAATTCTTAGGCGGAGTAAGAGGAAGAGGATAAAAAAATATTAAAAAATATTTTGAAAAAGAAGGATTTTTTAACTTCGATAGAGTATATATAGAAATATTAAAAGAAAATTTGCTTTTTTAGGGATAAAGGAGGTGAAAAAAATAGTATTAGGAGTTTAATTCAATGATTGTTTAATTAAAATTTAATTAAAAGTTAAAGGAGGAATTAATTTTATGAAACGTAATTTATTAGTAATAGGATTGTTTTTTGTTCTAATGATACTGTTTGCTTCATTTAGTTTTGCAGAAATCAAAAATCCTGATACCATTGTTATGGCAGAGGCTGGTGGTCCTGAAACCATGGACCCTCACTGGTGTTATGATACTGCCAGTGGAGAAGTCATTTATCAGACCTATGATAATTTGATTAACTATAAAGGAGAAAGTACTACCGAGTTTGTTCCGATGCTGTCTACCCAGGTTCCATCAGTGGAGAATGGGTTAATGAAGGATGATGGTTTTACTTATATCTTCCCCATAAGAAAAGACGTTAAATTTCATAACGGAGATATTTTAACGCCAGAGGATGTCGTATATAGTTTTAAGAGAGCTCTGATATTTGACAGATCCGGCGGACCGGTCTGGATGTTTGTTGAACCGCTTTTAGGTGCTTGGAGTATCGAAGATGTGGTTGTGGAGGCCTTGGGAGTGGAGAACTACAGTGATTTGTTTGTGGATGGTGATCCCAGAGGAGAACTCAAATCAGAACATCAAGCGGCGATGACCAAGGTTTTTACCGATAAAATCGACAAAACGGTCGAAGTAGACGGCGATAATGTGGTTTTTCATTTGGCTCAGGCCTATGGTCCCTTCTTAAGTATCCTTGCTCATTCCGCTTCTTGGTCTTCCATTATCGATAAAAAATGGGCCATAGAACAAGGTGCCTGGGATGGGAAAGCGGATACCTGGTGGAAATACCATGACCCGGAAAATGAAAAGGATCCTCTTTATGCCGTTGAAAACGGTACCGGGCCTTTCGTGCTGAAGACCTGGGTACCGGAAGAACTAATATTACTAGAGAGGTTCGATGATTATTGGCGAGGACCTGCCAAGATAAAGAATGTTCAAATCAAATATGTTACTGAATATACTACCAGAAAGTTAATGCTTCAGACCGGGGATGCGGATATGGCTTATATCCCGCTGCAATATATCAGCGAAGTGGAAACAATAGCGGGTGTAGAGGTAACCAAAAATATTCCCCGATTGGTTAACACGGTCAGCATGTTCCCCTGGACTATTAATGCCGAAGGCAATTCCTATATTGGCAGCGGAAAATTAGACGGAGAGGGCATACCCCCTGATTTCTTCTCAGACATCCATGTCAGAAAAGGCTTTTCTTATCTCTTCCCTTATGATATTTTTATCAGTAAAGTTGCCAAAGGGATGGCTATTAGGAACCCAGGACCTATACCCAAGGGAATAGTAGGGTTTACTGATGATCCGGCACTATATTACGAGTTTAGCCTATTGAAAGCCAAAGAAGAATTTCAAATGGCCTGGAATGGCGAACTGTGGGAAAAGGGCTGCAAATTTAATATCTTCTATAATGAAGGAAACGATGTTCGTAAGGCAGCCGCTGATATGATTTCTACCTATGCCAAGATGTTAAACCCGAAATTTAACTTAGAACCAGTAGGAGTACAGTGGTCATCTTACTTGAAAGCCTTCCTGACCGAAAAACTTCCCATCTATACCATCGGCTGGCAGGCAGACTATCCTGACCCGCATAACTGGGCACCGGTGTACATGGGCAGCAATGGTGATTTCAGCAGTTTCTTTGGTGAAGCCTATAGGAAATTTGCCGAAGAAAATGTAGATGCGTTGTTAGAACAAGGGCTTAAAGAAACAGATAAAGAAAAAAGAGCAGCAATCTATAAAGAGTTAACTCAGATAGCTAATGATCAGGCAATATCTATCTATGCCTATCAACCTGGAGGTAGCCATGTCCAGAGAGATTGGATTAAGGGTTGGTACTTTAATCCTATGATACCTAATGGAGATAACTTTGGTGATGCCTACGCTATGTACAAAGAAGAGTAAATAAATAACTTATAAATAATGAAGTTAGGTTTTGTAAAGTGAATAAGTACTGGGGTGGAGGTTAATTCTTTCACCCCAATATATATTTAAGGAGAATCGAAGTATGTTATCATATATCATTCGGAGAATGTTATTATTACCCATTATTCTTATTGGCGTCACTTTTCTTATTTTTTGCGTATTCTCTCTTTTAAGTCCCATGGAGAGATTGGCGACTTATGTGCGTGATCCTAATACTCTTAAAAGTCCCCAGTCAACTGAAAGACTTATTGCAAAATACCATCTGGATGAACCTTTCCCTTTGGGTTATATCAACTGGCTTGAAAGAATGGCTCACTTTGACCTGGGATGGTCGCAAACGGCGAATCAATCGGTTGCAGACGCCATAAAACAGAGATTTCCTGCAACTTTGGAACTGGTCTTATATTCTATTATCCCGGTTATTTTAATCGGAATATGGTTAGGGGTGATATCCGCTGTCCATCATAATGATATGCTGGACCAGACTATCAGAGTGACTGCCATCATAGGATGGTCTTTACCTACTTTTATTTTTGGTCTATTCGTTTTATTTATATTCTATGGAATATTAGGATGGTTTCCTCCGGGCCGATTAAGTGCATGGGCACAGGACATAGTCTACACTGGTCATTTTACAAGTTATACTCATTTGATAACCGTAGATGCCTTGTTGAATGGAAATATCCCTATATTCTTGGATGCCTTGAGGCACCTTATCGCTCCCATTATAACTTTATCCTATATTTCATGGGCTTTCCTGTTAAGGATTACCCGTTCGAGTATGTTGGACACCTTACGGAAGGATTATATCCGGACTGCAAGAGCCAAGGGTGTGGATGAACATACGGTCATTCATTTACATGCAAAAAGAAATGCTTTAATTCCGGTTACCACCATTGCCGGAATGATGATTATAGGGATGCTGGGAGGCGTCATGATAACAGAAACAGTATTTACCTTTCCGGGCTTGGGATTTTGGGCTGCCCAATCTGCCCAGCAATTGGACTATGGAACAGTCATAAGTTTTGCCTTATTATTTTCCACCATGATGGTAATAGGTAATTTAGTGGTAGATTTATCTTATGCCCTGATAGATCCCAGGGTAAGATTGGGGTAGAGAAAAAAGATGAATAGAATTTTAAAAAAATTATTCAGTAATGCCACTTCGCTTGTAGGGATCATTCTTCTCGTTTTTTTTATCATTATTGCTCTATTTGCACCGGCTATTACTCCCCCATTATTTGATGACCCATATCAAATACCTAGGATGTCCTGGGATATAAACCCCCAACCTCCCGGTTCTCTTATGTCTGATGATATGAAAGAGATATATGGATTTATGGAAAAAGAGGTAAAATGGGAAAAAGCAATTTGCGGTACTGCTGAGGGTGGTTATGATATATTTTACGGTCTGATATGGGGGACAAGAACTGCTTTTAAAATAGGCATAATAACTGTATTCATTTCTATGCTTGTCGGGATTATTCTTGGTTCAATATCTGCCTACTTTGGTGGATGGATAGATGAAATATTAATGAGAATAACCGATATATTTTTATCTTTCCCCTTTTTGGTTGCTGCTATGGTGTTAACCACGGTACTCGGAAGGGGATTGGATAAAGTGATGATTGCTTTAATTAGTTTTGGCTGGATGGGCTATGCAAGGTTAATAAGAGGAAGTATACTTTCTACCAAGGAAGAGACTTTTATCATGGCAGCAAAGGCATTGGGTGTGAGTGATACTAAAATAATCTGGAAACACCTTTTACCCAATACTATATTTCCTGTTATGGTACAGGGTTCCATGAATATTGGTTCTATGGTAATCACTGCTGCTGCTTTAAGCTTCTTAGGAGTAGGTGCACCGGTAGGATATGCAGATTGGGGACAGATGGTAAGTTTTGCCAGAAATTGGATTATTGGCTCTCCCGGCCATGCCGGTCAGTACTGGTATGCTGTATTTTATCCGGGAATATTTATTGTTTTATTCGTCCTGTCCTGGAATCTTATTGGCGATACGCTAAGGGATATTCTTGATCCCCGTTTAAGAGGAGAATTATAGTGGAAAATAAGAAAAAACTTTTATTAGAAATTAAAGATTTAAAGACACATTTTTTTACTGAAGATGGTGTGGTTAAAGCAGTAGATGGCGTGGATTTTGAAGTTTATCAGGGGGAAACTTTAGGTATAGTGGGAGAATCTGGTTGTGGCAAGAGTGTTACTGCCTTTTCTATATTGAGGTTACTTGATTATCCAGGAAAAACAGTTGATGGGGAAGTAATTTTTAAAGGAGAAAATTTATTAAAGAAAACCGAAGATGAGATGAGGGAGATAAGAGGAAAAGAAATTGCCATGATATTTCAAGAACCTATGACGGCTCTAAATCCTGTATTTACGGTAGGGTTTCAGATATCAGAAGCCTTAATGATGCATTTTAAGATTAGCAAAGAAGAGGCGAAAAAAAAATCAGTAGAATTACTAAAAAAAGTAGGGATACCTATACCAGAACAGAGGGTAAACGAATATCCTCATCAGTTAAGTGGTGGAATGAGGCAAAGAGCGATGATAGCTATGGCAATGTCTTGTGATCCTATATTACTTATTGCGGATGAACCTACGACAGCTTTAGATGTGACTATCCAAGCACAAATATTAGACTTAATGATGACTCTTTTACAAGAGTTCAATGGCTCTCTAATAATGATTACCCATGATCTGGGTGTAATTGCTGAGATTGCTGATAGAATAGCTATCATGTATGCAGGTAAAGTGGTTGAATATGCCGATAAAAAAACCATATTTCATCATCCGCTACATCCTTATACTCTTGGCTTGCTAACTTCTATCCCTCGACTTGATATAGAAATGAAAAGGTTAAATGTTATACCCGGCATAGTTCCTAATCCCTTGCATTTTCCCTCAGGATGTAAATTTCATCCGAGATGCCGATTTGCGACCGATAGATGTAAAAAAGAAGAGCCCTCTTTAATTAAAATTGAAGAAGGACATCTGGTAAAATGTTGGAATGTTGATAAGGTTTTAAAGGAAGTAAAAAAAGGGTTATTAGTAGAGGTCTGAGTAAAAATGGCTAATTCACTGTTACAAGTAAAAAATTTAGTTAAATTTTTCCCTATAAAAAAAGGAATTTTTAGAAAAACTGTTGGTTGGATAAAAGCTGTAGATGATATATCATTTGAAGTATACGAAGGAGAGACTCTTGGTTTGGTAGGAGAATCTGGTTGTGGTAAGACTACCACTGCTCTGACTATTTTAAGATTAGAAGAACCTAACAAGGGGCAAATAATTTTCGATGATAAAGATATAACTAGGATAAAAAGAAGTGATATGCAAAAAGAGAGAAAGAATATGCAGATAATCTTTCAGGATCCTTATAGTTCACTCGATCCAAGAATGAGGATAAAGGATATTATAGCTGAAGGTATGTTAACTCATAATATTCTAAAAAATGCCCAGGAAAGGTATAAAAAAGTTGGTGAACTTTTAGAAAGAGTAGGTATTCCAGCTGAATATATGGACAGATTTCCTCATGAATTTAGTGGTGGACAAAGACAAAGAATTGGTATAGCCAGAGCTTTAGCCTTGGAGCCAAAAATAATCATGTGCGATGAAGCAGTTTCTGCTCTGGATGTTTCTATACGTTCTCAAATAATAAACCTTCTTAAAGATTTGCAAGAGGAATACAATTTGACTTATCTTTTTGTCGCTCACGATCTTAGTGTCATAAAGTATATAAGTGATAGAGTAGTGGTTATGTATTTAGGAAAAATAGTAGAAATAGCAGATAAAAAGGAATTTTTTAATGATACTTTTCATCCTTATGCCCAGGCGTTGATATCTGCTGTTCCTGTTCCTAATCCAGATTACAAGAAGGAGCGAATTCTCTTGCAGGGAGATGTCCCTAGTCCCGCAAATCCACCAAAAGGATGCAGATTTCATCCCAGGTGTTTTAAGGTAATGAAGATATGCTCCAAAATTGAACCTAAATTAAAAGAAATAAAAGCTGGACATTTCTGTGCCTGTCATCTTTATGATAATTAAGACTGAAAAGCATTATATCCCTTTATATACAAATAAATCATAAAAGTAGATTAACAATATTTATAATATAAATTATTTTTAATTACCTACCTTTTTAAAAGGTAGGTAATTTAGTATTTTAAGAAGATAGATTAAATATTAGATTTATTTTTAGAACGATGAATCGAATATTAGATTATGTTGACTTATTGACAAGTTTATTAATATTGTTTAGTATGTGTATTGAAATTAATCTTAAAAGATTATTCCATTGAATAAACTGATGCGCCCGTAGCTCAATGGATAGAGCAGGGGCTTCCTAAGCCCTTGGTTGGAAGTTCGACTCTTCTCGGGCGTACCATTTTATAATCATTTTATCCAAAATAACTAATTAAGGGATTTTTAAATGAAAATTGATTTAACTGATCAAATTAAAGAAATCTTATTGCGTTCTATCGAAAAAAACATCAAACAGGGCAATTTCCAGATCAAGAATATCCCCAAGATAATATTACTAACCGCAAAAAATAAATCCCATGGAGACTTATCCACTAATATCGCTATGCAATTATCCCGAGAATTAAAGGTAAAACCCTTAGATGTTGCTAATTTTATTGTAAATAATTTAAATTTACACGACTCAATTATAGATAAGGTCAAAATTGCCGGACCAGGCTTTATAAATTTTTGGTTGAGTGAAAATTGGTTATATAAGGTTATAGATGAAATTAGAGAACAAGGTAAGAATTATGGTAAAGTAAGTTTAGGTAAAGGGAAGAGGGTTCAGGTAGAATTTGTCAGTGTTAATCCTACCGGTCCCTTGCATGTTGGTCATGGAAAATGTGCAGCAGTAGGAGATACATTAAGCAGTATATTAAAAGCTGCAGGGTACGAAGTAGAAAAAGAATATTACATCAATGATCAAGGAAAACAAATAGACATATTAGGTCAATCAGTTCATGCAAGATACAATAACCTTTTAGGAGAAAAGAAAGAATTTCCCGCTGATGGCTATAAAGGCGGATATATTGTCGATATGGCCAAAGAAGTTATAGATAAATTTCAAGATAAGTACAAAGGAAGAGATGATAAAGAAAGTCGAAAATTTTTTAGAGAATTTACTTTAAAAAAGATTTTATCAGGAATTAAAAAAGATTTAAAAGATTTTGGAGTAGAATTTGATATTTGGTTTAGTGAAAAATCACTTTACGAGCAGAATAAACTTCAAGAACTTATAGAATTACTCCAGCAGAGAGGTTTTCTTTATGAAAAAGAAGGTGCATTTTGGTTAAAGTCCACTGAATTTGGTGATGAAAAAGATAGAGTAGTAATTCGGGAAAATAATATTCCCACTTATTTTGCTTCTGATATTGTTTATCATCAAAATAAATATCAACGGGGATTTGACAAAGTAATAGATATCTGGGGTGCTGACCACCATGGTTATATTAAAAGAATGAAAGCAGCAGCACAGGCCTTGGGTTACCCCGAAGGTTTTTTGGATGTATTAATCGTGCAATTCGTAACTTTAATAAAAAATGGCAAAGAAGTAGGAATGTCTACTCGAGGAGGAGAATTCGTTACTCTAAGAGATTTAATACGAGAAGTAGGCAAAGACGTAGCCCGTTATTTCTTTTTAATGAGGAGTTATGATAGTCATACGGAGTTTGACTTAGATGTGGCTAAATCTCAATCTATGGAAAATCCCGTATACTATATTCAGTATGCTTATGCGCGGATATGTAGTATAATAAAAAAGGCTGAACAAGAAGGAATAAAAATCGATAAAAGCAAAGAAGTTAATCTCCGCTTATTGGATAAAGAGGAAGAGATTGAATTGATTAAAAAACTATCTTCCTTAAAAGAAGTGGTTAGAAAGAGCGCTTTAACCTGGAAACCGCACCTCTTAACGACTTATCTTTATGATTTAGCTTCTTCGTTCCATAAGTATTATACTGTACACCGGGTAATTACTGAAGATATAGAATTGACTAAAGCTCGCTTGGTATTAATCGATTGCACCAGGATAGTATTGCTTAATACCCTTAAGATTTTAGGGATTTCAACTCCGGAGAGTATGTAGGATAGCGTATAGCGGGTAGCGTTTAGCGAATAGAAATACAGTAATGAGTAATTTTTAATAAGTAACGAGTTGTAAGTTTCAAGTTTACAGAAAACAGAAAAATCGGAACTAAAGTAAAACTATTTAATTGTTTTGTTACTTGCTTTCCCGGCTAGTTGATAAATTAATATCAGACTAATTAACCAAAGTGACCGGTAGACTGGAAGACAGGTAGACTGGATGACCAGGTAACCGGTAAACTACCAACTGGCTAACTAGACAATACCGACCAAGGACTAAATAGAAGAGGTTAAAAATAATTGAATAAGACGAGATTTGTAATAATTACCGGTCTGTCCGGAGCAGGAAAAAGTATAGCGGTCAAGTGCTTTGAAGATTCTGGTTTTTTCTGTGTAGATAATATTCCTTCCCAGCTAATCCTCAAATTTGCGGAAATTTGTTTAAAATCAAAAGGGAAACTGTCAAAGATTGCTTTAGTGATAGATATAAGAGGAGGGATTTTTTTTAAGGATTTATACGAATCACTTGATTATTTAAAAGAATTGGGGATTAATCGAGAGATATTATTTTTAGAGGCAAGTGATGAGATGTTGATGCACCGATTTAGCGGAACCAGGAGAAAACATCCTATAAATATTTCAAACAACATTCTGGAAAACATACAAGCAGAGAGAGAACAGTTAAAAGAATTAAGGTCACAAGCTAACCTAATAATAGATACTTCTGATTTAACTCCCAAACAATTAAGTAATGAAATTATCAGGAATTTTATAAAAGGAAAAGAACAGGAGATTCAGATAACCCTAATTTCTTTTGGATATAAATATGGCATTCCTATTGATGTAGACATAGTCTTTGATGTTAGATTTCTTACTAACCCCTTCTATATAGATAAATTAAAAAATTTGCCGGGAACCAATGAGAAGATTGAAAAATATGTAACAGAATTTCCTGTAACCCAAAATTTTATGGAAGTTTATTTTAATTTATTGAGTTATTTAATCCCTTATTATGTTAAGGAAGGTAAGACATATCTGTCTATTGCTTTCGGATGTACCGGAGGCAGACATAGATCAGTGGCTTTAATAAATAATTTAGCAAATTATTTAGAAGGAAAAGGATACAAGTTATTTGTGAAACACAGAGATATGAATAAAGATGAAATAAAGACTAAAAGTGATTTATGAGATTTGACTAAAAACTCAAAATGAAAAGAGTAGAGTCATAGAATGTTATTTTCTTACCGAGTAAAAAATGAATTAGCCAGGATAATTCCTAAGGGTATATCTAAACAGAAGGGTGAATTACTGGCATTTATAAAATTAAAAGGAAATATAGTTAAATCGGGTCAGAAAAAAAATATAGTTATTATCTTAGAAAACCCTACTACCACACGAACTGCTTATAATTTGATTAAAAGGGTTTTTAAAATTTATCCCTCAGTTAAAAAAGAAAATTTATCGAATACAAAAAAATATTATAAAGTTAAAGTTCCTTTTTTAAAAGAAACTGAGAGAATTTTAAAAGAATTGAATTTAAACTGGGGAAATAAATCTATACACAATAAACAGTATATTGGAGAAAGAAGTTCAAATTTAAATAAAATTTTTTCTAAAGATTCATATTTAAGAGGGGCCTTCTTGGTAAATGGATTTGTAAATGATCCGGAAAAAATGTATCACTTGGAAATTTCCACAAATGATGAAGGGGAAGCAAATTTTATTCATACTCTCTTTGATTATTACGGTTTAAACTCTCGGGTAAGTTTTTGGAAGAAGAAGTGGGTGGTATATTTAAAGAGAGGGGATAGTATATTTGAATTTTTAAGATTGATCGGGCTTCAGAATGCTTTATTGTATTTTCAGGATATAAGAGCCAGAAAAGATCTGTTAAATACTGTAAATAGATTAGTTAATTGCGAAACAGCAAATTTAGATAAAATAATTCTTTCTGCTGCTAAACAGTTACACGATATTGATGTGATAGAAAAAAAAATAGGTTTGCAGCATATTTCACCGAAATTATCATTGGTAGCTGAAGCACGTAAAAATTTACCTTATGCCAGTTTACAGGAATTAGTTGAGGAAGTAGATTTTAAAATTACTAAATCGGGGATTTATCATCGGTTAAAGAAGATTTCTCAAATTGCGGAAAGTTTATAAATCTATTCTTCTTTTTTCTCTAGTTCTTTTTCTTCACTCGATACTCGATACGCAATATACGACACGAAAATGAATTTATAAAATAAAGATAAATTTGGTATATTAAAAACTTTTTGGTAAAATAAAATAACTATATTAATGATATTAATGAGGAGGAATTAAAATGGCAAACGTAATTTTAAAGAATCTTACTAAAAAATTTAAAGAGGTAACTGCGGTAGATAATGTAAATATAGAGATAAAGGATAAGGAATTTGCAGTTTTGGTCGGGCCGTCTGGTTGTGGGAAGACTACAACCTTGCGGGCAATCGCTGGCTTAGAGGAAGCAACCTCAGGGGAGATTTATATTGGCGATAAGTTGGTAAATGATGTTCAGCCTAAAGATAGAGATATTGCCATGGTATTTCAAAACTACGCTCTTTATCCTCATATGGATGTTTACAATAATATGGCTTTTGGTTTGAAATTAAGAAAGTTTCCAAAAAAAGAAATTGATCAAAGAGTAGAAGAAGCCGCAGAAATATTAGGAATAGAAAACTTATTAAAAAGAAAACCTAAACAGTTATCCGGTGGACAAAGACAGCGAGTAGCAGTAGGAAGAGCCATAGTAAGAAAACCAAAGGTATTTTTATTTGATGAGCCACTTTCGAATTTAGATGCTAAACTAAGAGTGGCAATGAGAGCAGAAATCAGCAAACTTCACCGTAGATTGGAAGCTACTATAATCTACGTAACCCATGATCAGGTAGAAGCTATGACCATGGCAGATAGAATGTTTATAATGAATGACGGTCTCTTGCAACAAGCAGGTGCACCTTTAGAAGTTTACAAAAAACCCAACAACAAATTCGTAGCTGGTTTTATCGGTTCACCGGCAATGAATTTCATAGATTCTAAAATTGTAAAGGAAAATGGAGACTATTTTATCGATGCAGAAAGTTTTAAAGTAAAGGCTCCCCAGACTTTTTATTCTAAAATAGCAGATTATACCGGGAAAGAAGTAATTTTTGGAGTAAGACCCGAGGACCTTTATGACAAACAATTTTTTTCTAATGCTGCACCTTCTAATACTATAAAGACTAAAGTGGATGTGATTGAACCCCTTGGGGCAGAGATTTTCATATACCTGACCTGTGGAAAGTATTCTATGGTTGGAAAAATGGATACACGTACCCAGTTAGAAGTTGAACAAGATATGGAAGTAGCATTAGATATGGAAAAGACTCATATTTTTGATCCTAAAACTTTATTAGTTATAGTTTAAATGAAGTTTAATTTAAGTTTTAGTACCCAAGCTTGTTTTATATTCTAATAAAGTATAGAAAATATTTTATATTTTGAAAAAATTATATATAAGATGTAATAATATCATATACAAGATAATAGTGGAGTTTGTGAGATGAAACCTGAATTATCATTGACACAAAAACAAAAATTAATTCTTACTCCCCAATTATATCAAGCAATTAATATATTACAATTAAATTTAGTTGAACTAAAAGATTTAATCGATGAAGAGTTAGTAGATAATCCCTTATTAGAAGTTAAACAAGAAACGGATTCAATAACAGAAAAAGTAAATCAAGAGAAAAATGCTTTAACTAAAACCGAAGAATCTAATGAAAGAAGAGAAAATAATAACTTTGATGATTGGTTAAGTTATCTCAAAGAAAAAGATTATCGACCTTTACCCAATAGACCTGTAGCAGAGAAAGAAAATAGAGATGAAAATTTTATTTATTATAGAGAATCATTACAAGATTATCTGCTAATTCAATTAGGTACAGCTGTAAGTAGTGATATTGATTATAAGATTGGTGAATATTTAATAGGCAACATAGACGATAACGGTTATTTAACTGCCGGTTTAGATGATATTTCTCTTGATTTAAATATAAGAAAAGATAAAATAAAAAAGATATTATCTTTGATTCAAAGTTTTGACCCGCCTGGAGTGGGAGCAAGAAATCTACAAGAATGTCTATTAATCCAGATAAAATATCTGGGCATTAGCGATATAAGAATTGAGAAGATAATAAAATACCATTTGCAGGATTTGGCCCGGAAATCATTTAAGAAAATTGCTAAAGATCTGAAAATATCTATATTTGAAGTTCAATCTTTGGCTGATGTAATTAAAAACTCCTTTGATCCTAAACCTGGTAGAAGAGTGGAAAACTCCAAGAAGGTTAAATATATATTTCCCGATTTGGTAATAATGAGGAAAATAGGAGGAGGATACAGAGTAATTTTGAATGATAGTTATTTACCTCAAATAGAGATAAATCCTCGCTATAAAACGATTTTAGAGGCAGGTAATAATATTACCCCTTATGGTAAAGGAAAACTAATTAAAAAGGGAAGCATTTCTGACCATGAGATCGAAGATACTAAAAAATATGTTGAAAAAAAATTAAATTCTGCTAAATGGTTAATTAAAGGTATAGAGCAGAGAAAAAAAACTATATATCGTATTGCTGAAACTTTAATAGAATATCAGAAGGATTTTTTAAATAAAGGTATTTTATATATAAAACCCCTAACTTTAAGGAAGTTAGCAGACAGATTAGAAATTCACGAATCTACCGTGTCAAGGGCGATTCACAACAAGATTGTGCAAACTCCTCGGGGACTTCTTAAGATGAAATTTTTCTTTTCTAAAGGAGTGAACAAGAAAAACGGAGACACTGTCTCTACCGATAAGATAAAAAAGTTAATAAAAGAATATGTAAATAACGAGAATTGTTTAAAACCATGGAGTGATCAGAAGTTAGCAGATTTATTGAGTGAAAAAGGCGGGGTAAATATTTCTCGGAGAACAGTGGCTAAATACCGAGTGATATTGAAAATACCATCTTCTAATCTACGTAAAAGGTTTGAAATTTAGTTACTTGGTTAGCTAGTTACCTAGTTAATTGGTTTGGTTTGATTTATTAACTAAATAACCAGGTAACCAACTAATTAGCTAACTAATTAGTAATTTATCAAAACAAAAAAAGGAGAAAAAAAATGACAATAAAAGTAGGAATTAACGGATTCGGAAGAATTGGGAGGAATTTTTTAAGAGCATCTTTAAAGGACGAAGAATTTCAGGAAAGATTCGAAATAGTTGCAGTGAATGATTTGACTGATGCAAAAACTTTAGCACATCTTTTGAAATATGATTCAGCTTTTGGTAGGTTTCCTAAAGAAGTTGAAGTAAAAGAAGATGCTTTATTAATTAATAGTAGAAAAGTTAAAGTATTGGCAGAAAGAGATCCCGCAAAATTACCTTGGAAAGAATTGGGAGTAGAAATTGTACTTGAGTCAACAGGACTATTTACAAAAATGGAAGATTGTAAAAAACATCTCAAAGCAGGAGCAAAAAAAGTTATTTTATCAGCTCGGTATAAAGGAGATGCAGAGGATGCTATAATGATTAATATTGGAATCAATGAAAAAGATTATAATCCCAAAAAGCATCATATAATTTCAATGGCTTCCTGTACTACAAATAGTTTTACTCCTATGATGAAAGTGATTAATAAAGAATTTGGTGTTGAGAAGGCTTTAATGACTACTATTCATTCCTATACTAATGATCAGAATATTCTTGATGCCCCTCACAAGGATTTAAGAAGAGCAAGAACAGCTGCTCATTCGATCATCCCTACAACTACAAATGCCGCAATTGCAGTGGCTCAAGTTATTCCTGAACTTAAAGGAAAATTTGATGGAATGGCAATAAGGGTTCCAACTATTGTTGGTTCTATTTCTGATGCAACTATAATCGTAAAGAGAAGTACCAGCAAAGAGGAAGTAAATAAAGTTTTAAAAGCAGCCTCAGAAGGAGAATTGAAAGGAATTCTTGGATATACAGAAGAACCTTTGGTATCCTGCGATATTATTGGGAGTTCTTATTCATCAATTGTTGATGCTCTTTCAACGAAAGTAATGGGAGGGAATATGGTAAAAGTCCTTACTTGGTATGATAATGAATGGGGTTATTCAAGTCGAATAGTAGATCTTATAAAATATATTTGGAAATAAATACAGTATATCGTAAAGATAGCGTAAAGCGTATAGCGTTTAGCGGATAGAAAAGCAGTGATAAGTAATAAGTAATAAGTAATTAGTGACAAGTTACAAGTTGCAAGTTACAGGTTTACAAAGAGAAAGTAGGGGTTCGATTCATCGAACCCGTAAAAAATTACCAGAATAACCCGGGTCGGATAAATCCGACCCCTACACCAAAAAATATACACTATATGAAAAAAGTTTTGAATTTTGAATTAAGGTTTTTCGCTTTTTACTTTAATTTTTTAGCTTAATTCGTATAAGTATTTTGCTAATTCAAAACTATACGCTAAACGCTACCCGCTATACGCTAATTCTATACTAACGACTAAATTATACAGATGGGGGTTAAAATAATGCGTATTCCAGTAATTGCTGGCAATTGGAAGATGAATAAAAACATTGTAGAATCAGTATCTTTAGTTAAAGAACTAAAGGATTTTGTTCGTGGAATCGAGGGAGTAGATATTGTAGTTTGTCCACCCTTTGCTTCCCTTTGGGTGGTAAAAGAGATAATTAATGGAACAAACATTCATCTGGGAGCTCAAAACATGTTTTGGGAAACAAAAGGGGCATTTACTGGAGAAACATCTCCCCTAATGCTTAAAAATGTGGGTTGTGAATATGTTATATTGGGGCATTCCGAGAGAAGGCAATATTTTAAGGAAACTTCTGAAGAAGTTGCTAGAAAGACCGAAGCTGCGCTTTCGGTCAATCTAACACCTATTGTGTGTGTAGGCGAAAATTTAGAGGAAAAGGAAAGTGGTAAAACTGAGAGTATAATAGAACAGGAGATTAAAGCTCTATTTCCAAAAATAGATTCTATCTTAGCAGGAAGAATAGTTGTAGCCTATGAACCTATATGGGCTATCGGTACAGGTAGGTCTAGTAGCTCACAGGATGCCAATCTAATAATTAAATTTATTAGGGAATTATTTTCCTTTAAATATGGAAGTAAAATAGCTGAGCGAATAAGAATTTTGTACGGAGGGAGCGTAAATCCTAAAAATATTAATGAGTTTATAAACGAATCTGATATTGATGGAGCTTTAGTGGGAGGAGCAAGTTTAAATACTTTAAGTTTCTCTCAAATAGTAAAAGCAACTAAAATACTATAAAGTTAACATAAACTTTAGTGGGGTAGTTAGATAAAAAGAAGAATACTACTTTTTTGTATCTTTTCTTCTCTTTCTTAACTCGATACCCGATACTATATACTCGATACTTTCTTTAAATATCTTGAACTTAACATACAATTGTGTTAGAATGAAAAACTGGAATTATTGATAAAATAAATATAATAAATTTAAGAATTTCAGAGAGGTTTCTCTTTGATTATTTTAATCTTATTTTTATGAGAGGAGTTAAAGATGCCAGTAGCTTTAATGGTGATTCAAATTGTTATTAGTATAGCTTTGATCCTGGTAGTGATACTTCAGGTGAGAAAGTCAAGTAGAGCTTCAGGTATATTTGGTGGAGGGACAACTGCTGACTATGGTGGAAAGAAAGGCAGGGAAGCATTTTTAATGAAGCTTACCACTGTTGTAGCAGTGCTTTTTATGTTATCTTCCCTTTTACTTAGCTTAATTAAATAGAAGGAAATCTTTAGAAGAATGGATAAACTTATTAGTTCGATTAATGAGATAAAAAATTATTCTATTAATTCAAATAGAAAATTTTTTTCAGCTACCCATGAAGAAATAGAGAAAGGACTAACTACCGATATATATTTCGTAAGAGCTCAAGAGATATTGAGATATCTTCGATTAGAGAACACTATAGTAACTGCAGAAATATTTCCCCGCGAGGACGGTGTATTTGCAGGAGTCCAAGAAGTATGTAATCTTTTAAAAGACAAGAAGATAAAATTATGGTCTTTGGAAGAAGGGGAGAGGTTTAAGTTTAAGGACACAGTAGTGAGAATTGAAGGTCCGTACTCCGAATTTGGTGTTTTTGAAACAGTTATTTTGGGTATTTTAGCTAGTAGTTCAGCGTGGGCTACTGCTGCGCGCAAATGTAAAGATGCTGCCGGGGCAAAGAAAGTTGTCTGCTTTGGTTCTCGGCATATTCACCCGTCTGTAGCTCCCGTTATGGAAAGATCTGCACTGATAGGCGGTATAGATGGAGCAAGTTGTATATTGGGAGCAAAACTGTCTGGGGAAAAACCTCAAGGAACTATACCTCACACCGTAATGATTATTTCGGGAGACACTATAAAAGCAGCCCAAGCTTACAATGTTTGTATGCCTAAAGATGTCCCTCGAATTATTCTTATCGACACTTTTAAAGATGAAGCGGAAGAATCCATAAGAGTAGCTAGTGCTTTAAGAGAAGATTTATTGGGAGTAAGATTAGATACTCCAAGCGAGAGAGGCGGAGTAACCCCTGATTTAGTAAAAGAGGTAAGAGCAAGACTTGATCAAGCCGGTTTCCCTTATGTAAAAATATTTGTCTCAGGAGGACTTACTCCGGAAAGGATAAGTATATTAAGCAAAGAACCGGTTGATGCTTTTGGGGTAGGTAGTTATATAAGCGATACCAGTCCCATTGATATGACTTTAGACATAAAAGAAGTTGAAGGGAAACCGATTGCCAAAAGAGGAAGAATCCCGGGAAGAATAGAAAATTTAAAATTAAAACGAATTAAATAAAAAATAAGTGGATAACGGAGGGAAAAGGTAAATGGAGGATTTACTGTTACAGGTTAAAGATTTAAAGACCTATTTTTATACTGATGATGGTGTGGTTAAAGCAGTTGATGGTGTTGATTTTGCGATAAGAAAAGGGGAAACACTGGGTATGGTAGGTGAGTCAGGCTGCGGGAAAAGTGTTACTGCCCTTTCCGTATTAAGATTGATCCAGGAACCACCGGGAAAGATTGTTAGTGGTGAAATTTGGTTTAAAGGTGAAGAATTATTAAATAAAAGACCCGAAGAAATGAGAAAGATTAGAGGGAACGATATTTCCATGATCTTCCAAGAACCAATGACCTCCTTAAACCCTGTATATACTATTGGTGAACAGATTTCGGAAGCTATAGTACTACATCAAAAATTAAATAAAGAAAAAGCCTTAAAGAAAACCGTAGAGATGTTAAGATTAGTAAGTATGCCTTCTCCCGAAACCAGAGTTCATGAATATCCTCATGAATTAAGCGGAGGGCAAAGACAGAGAGCAATGATTGCCATGGCTTTATCTTGTAATCCAGATTTATTAATTGCAGACGAACCAACAACCGCCTTAGATGTTACCATCCAGGCTCAAATTTTAGAACTGATAAAGAAATTAAAAGATGAAATTGGTATGTCAGTATTGATGATTACTCATGATTTGGGAGTAATTGCTGAAGTATCGGATGATGTAGTGGTTGTATATGCTGGTAAAGCGGTAGAATATGCAGATGTGAAAACCATCTTTAAAAATCCGCGGCATCCCTATGCTATGGCTCTCCTAAATTCCATTCCTCGCTTAACAGATAAACCAGGGAAAAAACTAGAAGTTATTCAGGGTGGAATTCCTGATCCTTTAGCTTTGCCTTCTGGATGCAAGTTTCATCCTCGTTGTAAGTTTGCTATAGATCTTTGTAAGAGAGAAGAACCAGAGCTTGAAAAGACAGAAGACAACCATATTGTACGGTGCTGGATGTATAATAAAAATAAGGCAAAAGATTTTAAAATTAATCAAGAAGTAGCAGGCATCACCCAAGAATAATAAATATTAGGTAAAAAATGGGAGGAGAAAGGATTGGAAGATAATGTGTTACTCAAAGTAAGAAATTTAAAAAAATATTTTCCCGTGAGAGGGGGAATATTATCCAAGGTAATAGGATATGTCCAGGCGGTAGACGAAATAAGTTTTGATATTAAAGAGGGAGAAACTTTAGGTCTGGTGGGAGAATCAGGCTGTGGTAAAACTACTGCCGGGAGAACGATTACCAGACTTTTAGAACCCACCGCTGGAGAAGTAGATTTTGAAGGAAAAGATGTCTTTAAATTAAGTAAAGAAGAACTTAGAAAATCAAGGCGTAATATTCAAATAATATTTCAGGATCCTTTTGGTTCTCTAAATCCACGAATGACTGTAGGTGATATAGTAGGAGAGTCATTAACTATTCATAAAATTGCAAAGAATAAAAAGGAAAAAGAGGAAAGAGTCAAGGATCTATTAGAAACCGTAGGTTTAAATGCAGGACATATAAGAAGGTATCCTCATGAATTTAGTGGAGGACAGAGACAAAGAATTGGAATAGCCCGAGCTTTGGCCCTTAATCCTAAATTAGTAATTTGTGATGAAGCCGTATCTGCACTTGATGTTTCTATCCAAGCTCAAGTAATAAATTTATTGGAAGATTTACAAGAAAAATTTAAGCTTACTTATTTATTTATTGCTCACGATTTGAGTGTGGTAAAACATATTTCTGATAGAGTTGCAGTAATGTATTTGGGTAAGATTGTAGAGTTGACCTCTACTTATGAATTATATGATAATCCTCAACATCCTTATACGGAAGCGCTTCTTTCAGCAGTGCCTATCCCCGATCCCACTCTATATAGACAAAGAATTGTTTTAGAGGGAGATGTTCCAAGCCCATTTAACCCTCCTAAGGGCTGCCGTTTTCATCCAAGATGTAAATATGCTAAACCAATTTGCAGCCAGGAAGAACCTAAATTAATTGATATAAATGGTGGACATTATGTAGCCTGTCATTTGAGAAAATAAGAAGATAGAAGTCAGAAGACAGAATCCAGTATTCAGAATGAATTATTTTAGAATATAAGGTTATATTATCTTGTAAGTTATTTTCTATTCTTCTGACTCCTGAATTCTATAATGATAATTATGGTTTTTAGCTTTATACTGAAAACTGAAAAATAGTATTTGAAGCTAACGAATATTCACTAACGACTAATTTAAAAAAGCGTTTTATTTTTAATTATATTAAGATTTTGCCGGGATGGCGGAATAGGTAGACGCGCCAGCTTGAGGGGCTGGTGAGCTTATTGCTTGTGGGGGTTCAAATCCCCCTCCCGGCACCAATAAATATTTCAACAAAAAGAGGAAGGGATGACTTCCTCTTTTTGTTGAAAGTTAGTTATTTGGTTACCTAGTTACCTAGTTAATTGGTTGGGAATTAATTTATAAGATGTAAAATAAACTAGTCGTTAGCATATATTATAAATACAAGTTAAAGATGCAAGATGTAAATTTATTTAAATATCCAGTTACTCAATAAATTTATTTAACTAGTTAGTTGTTTTGATTTTATTTCCTTAACTAAATAACCAGGTAACTAATTAACCAGTTAACCAAAGTCAGGTGAAAGACATGCACGAAGGTTCGATTGCTCAAAATTTATTAGCCATTGCCATAGAAAAAGCTAAAGAACACAAAGCGAATACGATAACTCTTATTCGAATAAAAGTTGGAGAATTTTCCGGAGTAAACCAATCTGCTTTAGAGTTTGCTTTCGATAATTTTAGCCAAGGCACCATTGCGGAAAAAGCATCTTTGAAGATTACATCATCTCCCTTATTGGGAAAATGCCGAAAATGCAATGAAGTTTTCAAGATTAAAAAAGATAATTTTAAGTGTTCGAAATGTGATAGTTTGGAGATAGATATAATTTCCGGCGAAGATTTGTATATTGAAGATATTGAAATAGAATAAAATATGTAAAGTTTTTTTAAAAAACTTTACATTGAATAAAATAAAATGTTATACTTTATTTTGTTAATTTAAGTTAAAAGGGGGAAATGATGATAGATTTTATTGTAACCTTTTTGCTTAGTATGCTTACCTATCTAATTCTTACAGCCAGTCAGGGAGAAGTATGGGGGCTATGGAGCATTTTCGAAATTATAACCGGGATTACACTTTCACTTATAGTAGCCTTTATAGCTAATAAGGTATTATTTCAAAAAAGAACTTACAGAATGTTGAACCCGCTCAGGTGGGTTATTTTTTTGATTTATTTAATTGGTCCATTTTTCTGGGCAATGGCTAAGGCTAATATTGATGTTGCTTATCGAGTGATTACCGGGAGAATAAATCCCGGGATAGTAAAAATATCTCCAGGATTAAAGACCGACTTAGGGATTACCTTGTTAGCAGATTCAATTACTTTAACTCCAGGGACACTCAGTGTTGATATTGATGAAAAAAATAATGATTTATACATTCATTGGATAAATGTTACCACTTTAAAGCCTACCACCCACCATATTTGTGCTAATTTTCCTCAATGGATAAGGAGGATTGCAGAATGAGTGAATATTTTAATATTTTTGTTATTCCCGGAGGATTGTTGTTGATATTTATGTTATTTTCTTTAATTAGATTAATCCTCGGACCCACTGTTCCTGATAGAATAGTAGCTTTGGATGCCATAAATACTTTAGTGGTAGCTGGGATGATCCTCGTTGGCGCAGCCTACGAAGAAGTCATTTACATTGACGTAGCTATTGTTTATGCTTTACTATCTTATATTGGAACCTTATATGTAGCTAAATATTTAGAAGGAGGGTCTAAAAAATAATGGGAACATTATTGATTGTTTTGTATATTTTTTTAGGAATAGGTGTATTTTTTAATTGTTTAGGTTCAATAGGTCTCCTTAGATTTCCTGATGTTTATACCAGACTTCATGCTGCAACTAAAGCTACAACTTTCGGCTCAATCTTTACTTCTTTAGCAGTTATTGTTTATAGTTTTTCACGGTGGAGTGTTTGTGGAGATTCTAAATTTAGAGTCCTTGCTCTCCATACTATTGTGGCATTAGTTTGTTTAGTAATTACCAACCCAACAGGGGCCCATGCTATTGCCCGAGCGGCTCACCGTAGTGGAGTAATGCCCAAACAAGCAGTAATTGATGAATTAAAGGAGGCTAAATTAAAATGAGTTCCTTTGTTGAGATAATTCATATTTCTACCTTAGTAATAATGATAATTGCTGGCTTTTTAGCAGTAGTTTTTAAGAAATTATTGCCCTCAATAATTGCCTTGTCGGTAGCAAGTTTACTTCTTTCATTAGAATTTTACCTTTTACATGCTCCCGATGTAGCCATAGCCGAAGCAGCTATTGGAGCAGGATTGACTATGGCAATATTTATTTTTGCTATTAGAGGGACTAGATAGGGGGAGGATAAAATGAAAAAAATAATTTTCGGTATTGCCTTTATAATATTTTTCTCTTTCTTGATAGTTAGCGCCGTAAACATGAGGACATTCGGAGAACCTACTATTAGCGAGATGGATGATTACTTTATTGAAAATGCTCAGAGCGAGACCGGGGCAAACAATGTAGTAACCTCTATCGTGTTTGACTATAGAGGTTTTGATACTTTAGGGGAAGCTACAGTCCTTTTTACCGCAGTTGTGGGAATTGTGGCTCTGTTTAGGGGGGGTAAGAAATGAAAGAGATGTCTAGGATAGTAAAGACTGTTACCAATTTTGTGTATGGTTTTATTATTATTTTTGGTTTTTACATAATAGCACACGGCCACCTTACTCCAGGTGGAGGCTTCCAAGGAGGTGCTGTAGTAGGCTCTGCTTTCGCTTTACTATTAGTATCTTATGGTAGTTTGAATTCCAATAAATTTCTCAAAAAGGATATTTTCTCACTCTTTGAAAACTTTGGTTTAACTTTGTTTATAGTATTAGGTTTTTCGGGATTAGGAATCACATTTTTTTATAACTTTTTAGCTAACAGTGGGAGCTGGTTCGGTGATGCTGCCGTAATCGGTATTAATCCAGGTGATATGAATACTGGAGGAGTAATTCCCCTAATGAATATTGCTGTTGGATTAGAAGTTTTATCCGCTTTTGGGGTTATTCTTTTAACTATGGCTAGGGGAGCGGAATTTACTAAGAAGAAGGAGAATTCATAAAATGATAGGCAATTTACCTTATATTGCAGTAGCAATATTTATAGGATTAGGAATTTATACTCTTATGTTTAAGAAGAATTTAATCAAAATAGCAATTGGAGTATGTCTAATTGAAAACGGAGTAAATTTATTTTTAATCACTTTAGGGTACAAAAAAGGAGCAATTGCCCCGATTTATACCCAGGCACCCTCCGGGCAAGCAATGGTCTTGCCAACTCCTCAAGCATTGACTCTTACCAGTATAGTTATAGGTATCGCAACTACTGCTCTTATATTGTCGGTTGCCATGATGATTTATAAACACTATGGAACCTTAGATACAGACCAGGTAAGGAGGTTGAGAGGATGAATCTATCGAATCATATTCCTATATTAATAATAGCTATACCTCTATTGGCAGCTTTTTTAGTTCCGCTTATCGGTCGGATAAATAAAAAAGCTACGGGGATTCTTACCACCCTTGCTTTAAGTGTAAGTTTAATTTTCACCATTGCATTAGCGGTTAAAATACTAACAGTTGGTCCCCAAGTTTATGTCTTTGGCGCAACGTCCCCTTCTTTGACTTTGCCTTCAGGGTTAAAATTTCCTATCAGGATTATGCTTCAGATAGATGCAATGAGCATATTTATGGGTTTAATTACTGCAGTTATTTCATTTTTTGGGGCAATATATTCTTTATCTTTTATAAAAAAATATGACGGAGTAGATAAGTATTATTCCCTTTTGTTGCTTTTAACTGTAGGTATGTTTGGAATGGAGTTTACCGGTGATATATTTAACTTCTTTGTATTTCTGGAAATTGCCTCTATTGCTTCGGTTGCCCTAATTTCTTTTAGAGGAGTTGATTATGGTGAACCAGCTGAAGCTGGATTTAAATATATGATGGTTAGTTCAATATCTGCTCTTATGGTTTTATTTGCTGTAGGAATATTTTATGGGCAATACGATCTTCTTAATTTTGCAGCTATAGCCAGTATGATTAAATACTCACAATTAGACAAGATTGCTTTAGGTCTTTTAATACCAGTTCTGGCTATGAAGGCAGGAGCGGTACCGATGCATATGTGGACACCGGATGCTTATTCGGAGGCACCTGCACCAATCACTATGATATTGGTTGCTGCCAGTCAGGCCAGTCTATACGCTTTATTTAGAATAGTTTTTTCTTTATATAATATTTCTTTAAATGCCTTAACTGTAGGCTGGATAATTATCATTTTTGGTCTTTTATCTATGTTTATCGGAGTTACTATGGCTATTGTTCAAAAAGATATAAAGAGGCTTATGGCTTATCATGCTGTCTCTCAGACTGGCTATATGCTTCTGGGAGTAGGAGTAGGATTAGCAGTATTAGCTAACCCGGTTGCCTTACAAAAATATGGAATTACCGCTATGGAAGGTGGTATCTTTCATATTATGAATCATGCTATGTATAAAGGATTATTATTTTTAACCGCCGGCGCTTTATTCTTTAGGACAGGGACTAGAGATCTTAATAAGATGGGCGGATTAGCTCACTATATGAAATATACTACCATCTTTTTTATTATTGGAGCAGCAGCCATTGCCGGGCTTCCGCCCTTTAACGGCTTTGCCTCTAAACTTTTAATTTACGAATCTGTGTATAGATTCAATCCCTTGCTTTCTATAATAGCCATGGTAGTTAGTATCTTAACTTTGGCTTCATTTGTTAAAGTATTTCATAGTGCGTTTTTAGGTCCAAAATTACCTCAATTTAAAGAAGTCAAGGAAGTCCCGCGCAGTATGGTCTTTGCTATGGCCGTTTTATCCTGTATCATAATATTTTTTGGATTATTTCCGGATTTAATAGTAAAAAATTTAGTGCATCCTGCGGTAATGTCTTTAATAGAACAATTGCAATATACCGGCACAGTATTAGGAGGTATGTAGGAAATGTTAGGATTATTAGAAACAGGTAGCGGTTTTTGGAGTGCAATAATTTGGATAGTACTTGTATTAGTTATTGGAAGTATTGTAATTTATATCAGAAATAAAGGTGAAGATAGTTATAAAAAAAATACCGAACAGGATAAACCTTTTATTTCCGGTAATCCCGAAGAAAGTAAAGAGAGTTCCCATTTAAGTGCGAACCATATCTATTGGGGGTTTACGGAAGCATTAAAAGGATACTATAATCCTTTAGTAAAAATGCACACTGGCAATATAAATGATTACAGCAGTTGGATAATTATGTTAACAGTGATTATATTAATTGTTATAGGAGTGAGTGGATAAAGTGAAATTAAATAAATATTTTGAGAGGTCTCTCTGGGTTTTTCATTTAAATACAGGTTCTTGTAATGGTTGTGACATTGAAATTGTAGCAGGACTGACTCCTCGGTACGATTTAGAAAGGTTTGGGATTAAATTGGTAGGTAGTCCTAAGCATGCAGATGTATTATTGGTAACCGGTCCAGTAACCGGTAAGATGCTTGATAGAGTAAAACGTGTCTATGAACAAACTCCTGATCCTAAAGCCGTGATAGCAGTTGGAACATGTGGGACAAGTGGAGGAGTCTTTTACAATTCATATAATCTCTCAGGTTCTATAGACAAAGTTATACCGGTAGATGTTTATGTTCCTGGTTGCCCAGCTCGACCGGAAGCTATAATAAATGGAGTATTGCAGGCTTGGATTAAATTAGAAAAATTAAGAGAAGGTATGAAAGCTGCTCCCGCGAAATAGTGAAAAACGTATCTCGTATCGCTAAAAAATTAGTTAATTGGTTACTTAGTTAATGAATTAATAATAAACCAGTTAACCAGTTAACCAGCTAACTAGCTAACTAAACAACTAACGACTAAAAGAGAAGAGGTGGTAGAGAATGGAACACATGAAACCAGAAGAAATTGTAGAATTATTTAAAGGAAAATTTGGTGATTCAATTATTGACAGCAAAATTGAGAGTAAAGCAGAAAGAATAAAGAAGAATAGCTATAATACTATATGGTTAAAGATAAAATTAGAAAATTTTAAAGATGCGGTAAAATTTTTAGGTACTGTTCAATTCCCTCATTTTGCTATAATTTCCGGAGATGATTTGGGTGAGGAAATTGAACTAACCTATTATTTCTCTCTTTATTACGGGGAAAGATTTAAGGAAATATCCCTAAATATTACTACTTTCTTGCCTAAAGAAGATCTTAAAATATCAACCATTACTGATTTAATACCAGGAGCTCAAACTGCTGAAAGGGAAATAATAGAGATGTTTGGAATAAAAGTAGAAGGGCTACCTGATTCACCTAACTTATTTTTACCGAAAGATTTTGCGAAAGACACCTATCCTTTCAGAAGAGATGAGAAAGGTATATATCCTTTAAGTAAAAATGGTAAATATGTAGGTGACAACATAGTCAAGAGAGAAGAAGAGGTGAAAAAAGTTGAGTAAAATGACTTATTCTGTACCTATAGGTCCGGTTCATCCATCATTAAAAGAACCGATGACTTTTAATTTTAAAATATATGGAGAGCATATAGAAGAGGTATGTTTGGCACCAGGAGATAATCATCGAGGCATAGAATTTATGGGTATGCAAAGAAATCCTGTTCAAATTATATATTTAGCTGAGAGAATATGTGGTATATGTTCAGCTTCTCATCCTTTTGCCTTCTGTAAGGCTGTGGAAAATGCTGCTAGGATTGAAGTCCCTGAAAGAGGCCAGTATATCCGTGTAATTATTGCTGAACTAGAAAGAATTCATTCACATATTTTATGGGCAGGGGTTGCCGCTCATGAATTAGGTTTTGATTCGGTTTTATATATATCTTGGAGAGCAAGAGAAGAAGTATTAGACCTTTTAGAATATCTTACTGGAAATAGGATTAATTATGGAATATTTATGATAGGTGGGGTAAGAAGAGATATTACCGAAGACCAGATACCTCGAATTCGAAAAACTTTAGAATATTATAAAGATATCTACGGAAAAATAGAAGATATATTCTTAAAGGACCCTACTATTGCTTTAAGAACAAAGAATGTCGGTGTTTTAACTAAAGAAGATGCTCTTCGCTTATGCGCAGTAGGTCCTACTGCCCGGGCTTCGGGTATAAAAAAGGATGTAAGACAGGATCAGCCTTATTCTGCATATGCCGATTTAAACGTAAAAGCCATTACTCCGGACGTGTTAACCGGAGAGGTAAATGGTGATGTATATGATCGAATAGTAGTCAGATTATTAGAATTAGTTCAGTCATTAGAGATTATCGAACAATGTTTGGATAACTTGCCTTCAGGGGAAATTATTGCAGAAAAAAAATTGGTTAAATTGCTCAATCAATTAAAAAGAGCTAAAGGAAGAGGAGTTGGAAGACATGAAGCTCCCCGCGGTGAATGTATTCATAGTGTAAAATTAGAAGAAGCAGAAACACCGAAAGTCTGGAAAGCTCGCGCTCCAACGTATAATAATTTAATGACCTGGGTTCCAATGCTTTTAGGGCAGCAGATAGCCGATATTCCGATTGTTATAGCGTCTATAGATCCCTGTATAGCATGTATGGACAGGGTTACAATTTTAAATAAAGCCACTGGCCAAAAGAATATATTGACTAAAAAGGATTTGCATGAATTGAGCGTTCAAAAAACGAGGAGGATTACTCCATGATTACCATAGGTATATTATTGTTGAAAATAATAGGGGCAATTGTAATCGCCTTTTTAGGGGTAATATTAGGATTGTTTTATAAAGGTATTGATAGAAAATTAGCGGCAAGGATGCAGGCTCGAGTTGGACCGCCCATAAGACAGCCTTTTATGGATTTCTTTAAGTTAATGATTAAAGAAAATATTGTTCCACAAAACGCAGTTCCCTGGATATTTAACGGAGCGCCAATTATGGCTTTGGTATCTTCTATTACCATTTTGCTTTATTTACCTGTAGGGAATATCCCTCCCTTATTAAGTGGGTATGGAGACATTGTATTAATTATTTATTTGCTAACTCTACCGGCTATTGGAATGGTGGTGGGTGGTTTTGCCTCTGGTTCTCCTTATGCCAATGTGGGGGCACAAAGAGAGATGGTAATGATGATGAGCTATGAACTTCCTTTGGTAACTGCGGTAATTGCTTTGGGATGGAAATTAAGTCAGGTTTACCCTCAACTTAATGTATTCTCTTTGGCCGTAATTAATGCCCATCCTATTTGGGAGATAGTGGGACCATTGGGTTTTATGGGAGCAATTTTACTATTTATTACCTTTGCAGTGGTTACACCGGGAGAACTCTCTAAAGTACCCTTTGATGTACCAGAAGCTGAAACAGAATTAGCCGGAGGAATATTGGTAGAGTACTCGGGAAGAAATCTTGCTCTATTTGGTTTAGCTGATGCCGTAAAGACAATAGTAATGATTTCCCTAACTGTGGCTTTGTTTTTCCCGTATAATATATCTCACTTACTTGCTTTAAGTGGAGCATTTGCCCTAATAGTAGATGCGATGTTCTTTTTAGTAAAAATATTTTTTGTAATGTTTATCGAAGTAACTTTTATTAGAGTTGCAGTTGCACGTTTAAAAATAGACCAAGTTTCCTATGCTTACTGGGTTCCGGTAGCGATTATAGGTTTACTTGGCCTCATGTTAATCGTTTTAGATACTATTATAGTTTGAGGTGACAAAATGGCAACACCAATGGGATTTGAACTGTTAAAACAGTTATTTAAAAAACCAGCTACCAATGTATTTCCGGTTACTTATTACCCTGATTCGATATTGAAATTATTGGAAAAAGTTGAAAAGGGAGAAGCAAAGATACACCCCCCTGTGGAGATACCTAAAAATTTCAAAGGGAAGATTGTTTATGATAGGGACGAATGCATAGGATGTAAATTGTGTATTAAAGTATGTCCTGCTGAGGCAATCGAATTTATTCCCGATAAAAAGAAGATTAAAATCCATATCGATCATTGTATTTTCTGTTCTCAATGTAATGATATATGTCCCAAACATTGTTTGAATATGAGCAAAGAATTTCTTCTTGCAGATACAGATAGGGCATCATCTAAGTTAATCGTAGAATAGGATAATTAATAAGAATAGATAATTAAGAAACCATAGTTTTATAATTTTTTAAGAAGTTTAAAATTTTTACCTTTCAATATCCTTATTATTTCTTCAGAACTCTTTAAAAGTTTAGGACTAACAGAATTAGAATAGTCAATAATTTCAGGCTGAATGCCGATAAAAATAAGTTCCTGAGTGTATTTTTTTAGATAAGATATTAAAAAGGATAAAGGCATACTGTGGGTAGTGAGGTGCAGGGCGCTAATCCTATCAGGAGAGATTATTCTAAATTCGCCAGTTTTAAGGTCCATCTCTACAGCATCGATAATTACTACGAGATTAGGCCTATTTTTTTTGATGATTGAGGTAAAATTTTCAGGAACAACCCCACAGTCTATAGAAAGCCAGTCACGATCTTTAAAACTTTGGGCAATGATTGATCCTATTCCATCATCACCTCGAAGCGTATTTCCAATGCCCATTAAAATATACTTTTTTGAATCCATATTTTTCCCTTTAAGTTAGTCGTTAGTGTATAGTATAGCGTGGAGCGTACAGCGTATAGCGTATAGGATAAATCAATAAACTAAAAACGCAAAACTAAAAGCGAAAAGCCATAATTGTTATTTAAGGATTCAGAAATCAGAAGAACATGCAACCAAAATATACTCTCATAACTTAAAGTAATTCTGAATACTGACTTCTGGTTCCTGACTCCTGATTTTTATCTTTTATTTTCTTAACGAGCTAACTAGGTAACTAACTAACGAGCTAACCAAATGCGAGATACGAATTTTGTTTTGCGCTTTTAGTTTTTCACTATATACTATATACGCTATATGCTATTTTATATTCTATTGGATTATTTGGGTTTTTGTTCTTTTTTTCTATACGCTATACGCTGTACGCTAATACTGTTTTATGTTATCATAATAAAAAATATTTAACAAATTGAGTAATATATATAAATTAAAAAAGAAAAAAGAAGGATTTTAAAAATTTTTGTAGAATTATTAAAGTAAATTGGTATATAATATAAAAAATAAGATATAAACTTTTATCTATCCAAAAGTTAGTATAGGAGTATGATTTAATATGAGAAAAGCGAGTAGGATTTATAAGAGGAAAAGCAGAAGCAATCTGGAAACCTTTATTATTTTAATAGGTGCGATAATAATATTGGGTGTGGCTTTTAATTTAGCCAGAGATAGGAGTTATATTCCCCCTGAAAAGCCGACAATCGTAGAAGAAGAGAAAGTAGAATCTCCTGTCATAAAAGTTCCTGTTGAGTTACCCCAAAAGGAGACAGTGGAAAAGGTTGAAGAAAAGGAGAAATCTCCTGAGGAAGAAATAAAAAAAGAGGTTACTCCAGAAGAGAAGCCACCACTTACTGAGCCGAGCGTGATTAAAACTCCAAAAGTAGAGCCAGAAGTAAAGGTAGTAAAGGAGTCTGAAATAGTTTCAGATAAGAAGATATATACTGTTCAGGTTGGAGCTTTTTCAAAAGAAAAAGGTGCCCAGAATTTAGCTAAAGAAATAAGGGATAAGGGATACCAGACTTATGTAATTAAGGGGAAAACCCTTTACAAGGTTCAAGTAGGGGAATTTAATACTTCAGATGAGGCCAAAGCAATTTCAGAGAAATTGAAGAAATTAGGTTATGAAATATGGATAACAAGTAGATAGGAAAAGGAAAAATAACTTTGAAGAGAAAAAATATTCCTTCCGTTACTATAAATAGGCTATCTATATACCATCGTTGTTTAGAAAAATTAATTGAAAATATAGATAAAAAAGAGCTAAAATATATTTCTTCATCTGAAATTGCCAAAATGACTGGAATAAATCCAGCACAAATTCGTAAAGATTTGGCTTATTTTGGAGAATTTGGTAAAAGAGGAATCGGATATCCCATAATAGATCTTGGAAAAGAATTAAAAAAGATATTAGGATTAGATAGAAAGTGGTCAGTTATCATTGCCGGAGCAGGAAATTTAGGTAAAGCCTTAATAAAGTATAAAGGCTTTCAGAAAAGAGGCTTTATAATCAAGGGAATTTTTGATAATAATCCCTCAAAAATAGGCAAGAGACTTGGCCATATTTTTATTTATAATATAAAAGAGATAGAAAAATTTATCCAGACGGAGAATATAAGTATTGGGATAATAGTGGTACCAGCTGATTCAGCCCAAGAAGTGGCAGATAAAATGGTTGCCGGTGGAATTAAAGCCATTTTAAATTTTGCCTCCGTCCATATTGTATTACCCCCGGGAATTAAAATACATAATGTAGACTTGTCCATTGAATATGAATGGTTGACATATTACTTGTCTTAGTGATATAATAATTTTGTATTTTGATTTGTGATAATTTTCACAAAATAATATCAGGTGATTTAATAAAAATGAAAATCAGTAGTTAATGTATATTTTAGGCAAGAACCAAAGAATTTAGATAAATAAATAATATAATTTTAAGAAAACTAAAATGTTGCAATTACTTCACAAGGAGAAGTACTAATATGCAGTATATTTCTTCTAGTAATTTTGCAAAATTTCTCGAAAATTTAAAAGACGATTACGAGGTTTACATCCCCGTTAAAAAAGGCGATCGGTATTTTTATAAAAAGTATATAGATTTCACTGATGATATTGTTATCGGTGAGGTACGAGCCTTTGAACCACTAAAATCCTTTTTCTTCCGTGCACGAGAAATCGTTGCCGAAAATTTCAAGTCTGACATCCCTCATACAAGCCAAAAACCTTATTGTATAGTTGGTGTGAAAGCTTGCGATCTTAAAGGATTTAAAATACATGATTATGTATTCAAAAATCATGATTTTCAAGATCCTTTCTACATTAATATGCGTAAAGATAACCTTATTATTTCTGCCGATTGTACTTCTGCTATAGATACATGTTTTTGTCTTGCCCTAAACGTTAAACCTTATCCCCTTGAAAATTTTGATATAAATCTTTCTGCGGTGGGAGAGGATTTTATTGTTGAGGTTGGCTCGCCAAAGGGTAAGAGGTTTGTTGAAAAATATTCTTCTCTTTTTGAAGAAATAAAAGATAAATTCCTTTCCCAAAGAAACGAACAGAGAGAAAAAGTTACTAAAGCAGTCGAAAAAAATATAAAAGAAAACAAAATCCCTCATCAGGATTTATTTAAGGGTATTATTGAAAGAGGATATGAATCAGATATATGGGCTGATGAAGCGGACAAGTGTGTTGAGTGCGGAGCGTGTAATACAATCTGTCCTACGTGCCACTGTTTTTTACTTTATGACCAAAAAAGCGAAAATCAGATGGCACGTTTGCGAATTTGGGATTCCTGTATGATAAAAGATTTTGCTCAGGTTGCAGGAGGCGCAAATCCCCGATCAGAATTATGGATGAGATTAAGAAATCGATTTGAAAAGAAATTTGATTTTTTCCCAAAAGTTGCTGATATTTATGCTTGTACAGGTTGTGGCCGTTGTATATCTGCTTGTCCGGCAAAAATAGATATAAGGAAAGTCCTTAAAAGATTGGTACATGATGAATAAAATAGAAAATCCATATAGGCCTATTAAGGCCGAAATTATAGGTGTTATCACTGAAACACCTACTATAAAGACAATAAGATTTAAAGCAAAGGAACCAATATCCTTTGAGGCAGGCCAGTTTATTGAATTAACCATCCCAGGAATTGGAGAGGCACCCTTTACTCCATCGTCAAAGCCTGCTGAAAAGGAAGTAATGGAATTAACTGTAATGAAGGTAGGAAAAGTCACTGAAAAGATTCACGAACTAAAAAATGGTGATATTGTTGGAGTAAGAGGACCTTTCGGGAAAGCTTATCCCATAGAAAAGTTTAAGAACAAAGAGATATTGGTTGTAGGTGGAGGTTGTGGTTTTGCGCCCCTTAGAAGTTTGATGTACGAGCTTTTCAACAGAAGTGGAGAATTTAAAAAACTATTTTTCAGAGGAGGCTGCAAAACACCCCAGGAGTTGGTATATAGAACTGAAATAGGCGATTGGGTTAAACGAAAAGATTTAGATGTAAAACTCACTGTAGACAAAAGTGATAGCGGGTGGAAAGGGAATGTAGGAGTTGTAACTACCATTTTAGAAGATGTTGATATAGATTATAAAAATGCTATTGCTATTGTGGTTGGACCACCAGTAATGATGAAATTTTCAACTAAAAAATTAATTGAAATGGGATTTAAAACAGAAAATATTTACCTTTCAATGGAGAAAAATATGTCATGCGGTATTGGAAAATGCGGTCATTGTAGGTTGGGAATATATTATGTTTGCAAAGATGGTCCTGTTTTTAGTTATGATAAGATAAAAGATTTTTCAAATATATGGGAGTAGAGATGTACACAAGCGCAGAACAAATTCATCAGGGAAAATTAAATATTATGCCGAAAAAAGGCAAGGATTTAAGACTTTTTATAGATCTTGATATTTGTAACTCTGGTGAGTGTAAAGAGTGTGTTATCGATTGTAGTTATTATTATCATCCAAATAATAATGGGATTATTTCTATAATAGAACTTGTAACTTATGCATTGGTATGCCGTAAATGTGAAGAGCCGCACTGTGTTAATGCTTGTCCTGTTGAAGCACTTGAACAACAAGAAGATAAATTGTTGATAAGACACAATATGAGATGTATAAGCTGTAAATCATGTTCATATGCTTGTCCTTACGGCACAATATATCCTGAAAATGTTCCGTTATTAATTCATAATTGTGATTTTTGTCTTGATAGAAGAGATCAGAAAGATGAATTGTTATGTGTAAAGAGCTGTCCTTATGGGGCATTAAGTTCAAAAAGGGGCGATATCAAACTGGATGAGAATACTTTTTTAGTTGGTGATAATATTATAGTTCATTCAATTCATTGGAATAGAGAGAAAGCATGATTTATATTTTTTATTTTTTATTTTTTGGATTTCTATTAACAGCAATTATTGGGCTTTTAGCCAGCTGGATAGATAGAAAGGTTACAGCGAAGGTTCAATATCGTGTGGGTCCACCTCTTTTGCAACCATTGATAGATATTGTAAAACTTTTAGGTAAGGAAACACTCATTCCAGCAGGTTCATCAAAGATAACGTTCTTGATTGCCCCAGTTATTGGATTTGCAAGTGTGATATTAGTATCTACTTTATTGTGGATAAATAATATTTATCCTGCAAGGAGTTTTTTAGGTGATTTGATAGTAGTATTATATCTTTTGGTTATCCCTTCTATAAGTATTATTATGGGTGGTTTTGCATCAAGAAATCCACTTGCAAGTTTAGGTGCATCAAGAGAAATGAAGCTTATATTAAGTTATGAACTTCCTTTTATACTTGCAATATTAGTTACAGTAATAAAATCTGGATTTACTTTTAGACTTGGTGAGATATTAACTTTTCAAGCACAAAATGGGGCGTTTGTTAGAAGTTGGTCTGGTACTTTAGCACTAATTGTGGCAATAATATGTATGCAGGCAAAGTTAGCTTTAGTTCCTTTCGATATCCCTGAAGCAGAGACAGAGATCGTGGGTGGTCCATTAATAGAATATTCGGGTTCTGGACTTGCTATTTATAGACTTATGAAGAATATGCTTATGTTTACAGTTCCATTCTTTTTAATAATTGTATTTATGGGTGGTTTAAGGTTTGATGGCATACATCTCTGGTATGGTGGGTTAAAATATATTGGGTTAGTTGCCTTGATGACGGTTATAAGAAATACCAATCCCCGTGTAAGGATTGACCAGGCCGTCAAATTTTTCTGGGGGCCTATGACTATAATTGCTATAATAGCTATAATATTGGCATTATTGGGAAGATGATATGAGTATAAAATTAAAAGCACTTCTAAAATCGCCGTGGGTATTTCATTTGTCTACCGGTAGTTGTAACAATTGCGATATTGAAATACTGGACTGCCTTACTCCGAGATTCGATATCGAGCGGTTTGGCATGCTTCTTGTAGGGAGCATTAAACACGCTGACGTTCTTTTAATTACTGGTTCAGGTAATCGGAAGTCGATGGAAAGGGCAAAAAGATTATATGAACAGATACCAAAGCCATGCCTTGTAGTAGCAGTAGGAGAATGTGCTTTATCGAGAGGTATGTTTATTCATAGCTATAACTGTCCTGTTCCGATAGATAAGGTTATTCCTGTCGATGTTTATATACCGGGTTGTCCCCCAAAACCAGAGGCAATTATTGCCGGGGTAGTAAAATTGATTGAGAAAGTTAAAAAAGATACAATGAAAAAATGAATCATTCAATTGTATTAGGAATCATACTGAACGAAAAGGGATTTGAATTATGAAACGTGAAGAAATTTTGTATAATTTAAGGAAAATATTTAAAGACGACGTAATCGAGGTTGTAGATAGATCTCCTAAGAGGGTATATATAGAAATTAAACACGAATCATTAGTCAAGATATCAAGCTATATTTTTAAAGATTTAAAAGCCCGTTTCAATACTGCTTCCGGTGTAGACATGCGGAATCATATGGAGATTCTTTATCATTTTTTGATTGAGGATATTAATCTGCTGATTTCTCTGAGAGTAAAATTACAAAAGCCAAAACTCGAGATAGATTCTCTTGTTCCTGTTTTTGAAGGTGCAAACTGGATAGAAAGAGAGATGCATGAAATCTTAGGTATAAATTTTAAGGGTCATCCTGATTTGAAGAGACTTCTTTTACCAGATGACTGGCCAGATGGTGTTTATCCATTAAGAAGAGATTATAAAGAGTGGGATAAGAATGCTATAAGGGATCGAGGAGTATAATAATGGCAAAAACAATAGTACCAATAGGACCGTATCATCCATTACAAGAGGAGCCGGAATTCTTCATGCTTACTGTTGAAGGAGAAAAGGTCGTAGATGTTGATGTACGAATTGGATACAATCATAGAGGAATAGAGAAACTTTCTGAAATGAAGTCATTCGATCAATCCACTTTTGTGATAGAGAGAATTTGCGGTATATGTTCAACAAGTCATCCCTTTGCATATACGAGAGCAGTAGAAGATATTATTCCTATAGAGGTGCCAGAGAGGGCTAAATATATAAGGACTATAATAGCTGAAGGCGAAAGAATACACTCACATCTACTATGGTTAGGTCTTGCCGGCCATTTCTTAGGATATAATACTGTATATATGTGGGTATGGAAGTTAAGAGAAGAGATTCTTGATGTGATGGAGATATTAACCGGGAACAGAAATAGTTATGCTATGTTTAAGCCCGGAGGTATACGAAGAGATATAAAATCTGAAGATATACCAGTGGTTATTAAAAAGATGGATTCTATCGTGCCTACATTGGAGATGCTGAAAAAAGCAATTATTGACGATCCAGTTATACATGCTCGAACGAAAGGAATAGGTATTTTTTCAAAAGAAGACGCTATAAATTATTGTGCTCTTGGACCCACTGCAAGGGCTTCAGGAGTAGCCAGAGATGTGAGAAAAGACTCACCTTACGGAGCTTATGATAAAGTAGAGTGGGATATGATAGTTACATATAATGGTGATGTTTTTGATAAATTAGTGGTAAGAGTATTGGAGGTTTTCGAGTCAATAAGGATAATAAAGAACTGTTTTCTGAACCTCCCAGGTGGTGAAATAGATGCTAATATTAAAGATATTCCTCCAGGTGAAGGCATAGGAATTATTGAAGCACCAAGAGGAGAATGTTTTCATTATGTCAGAAGCGATGGTACAAACAGGCCTGCCCGTCATAAGGTAAGGGCGCCTACATTTATGAACCTTCCTACATGTAAAGCTACTGTTATAGGTGAATACATTTCAGATGCGACGATAATTTTAGCTGCTATAGATCCTTGCTATTGTTGTACAGAAAGAATGACTGTATGTAATAATATAAAGAGGAAGAAGATATATAACGGAAAAGATTTAATTAGACTTTCTCGGGAAAAAACCGAGATATTAAGAAATAAGATGGGAGTTAAATGAATTTAACTACGCAGTTTTTTAAATTCGATAATCTATCTATATTTGTGGGAATATTTGTGGGAATATTTTTCCTGCTAATTACTATTTATTCTTTTGGGTTTATGTCGCAGAGAAAAAGACTGATTTACTATTATTCTTATTTGATCCTTACTTTTATAAGTTCACTTGGTGCTGTCTTTTCCAATAATCTTATTCTTTTTATGGTATTCTGGGGATTTTTAGGGCTTCTTTTATATTTATTAATAGGATTTGCTCAAACTGAAAATGCATCTTATACGGCTAAGAAAGCATTTATAATAATTGGTGGTACAGATGCTCTTATGCTTCTTGGACTGGCTATTGTATGGCGCCTTACAGGTTCACTTCAGATGGATGAGATAAATATAACTTTAAATACAAAGGTAGCAGTTTTAGCATATATGTGCCTTGCGGCGGGTGCCTTCGCCAAGGCAGGTGCTATGCCGTTTCATACTTGGGTTCCAGATACCGCCGAAGACGCCCCCACACCTGTTACTGCCTTTTTACCGGCATCTCTGGATAAGCTTTTAGGTATATACTTCCTTGCCAGAATTACCCTTGATATGTTTAAAATGAGCGCAGCCGTAAATACCATTTTAATGATAGTAGGTAGTGTTACCATTGTAGCTGCGGTTATGATGGCTCTTATACAGCATGATTTAAAGAGGCTTTTAGGGTATCATGCTGTAAGTCAGGTCGGATATATGGTCTTAGGAATTGGCACTGGTAATCCTATCGGTATAGCAGGTGGGTTGTTTCATATGTTAAACCATGCTATATATAAATCCTGTCTTTTTCTTTCAGGGGGGGCAGTTGAAAAAAAAGCAGGAACAACTGATCTTGAGAAACTGGGCGGTTTTGGTAAGATTATGCCTATTACCTTCATTACATTCTTAATAGCATCATTAGCAATATCAGGTATACCTCCTTTTAACGGATTCGCATCAAAATGGATGATTTACCAGGGCATAATAAAAACAGCTGATAATGGTAATCATCTCTGGATAATATGGCTTATTGCAGCTATGTTCGGTAGTGCCCTTACCCTGGCGAGTTTTATGAAATTAATCCATGCTGTATTTTTAGGACAGCCAGTCAACAAGCAACCTCGGTCTAATGAAGTATTGACAAAGACGGAAGCAATGATTAACAAGCGACGAGAAACTAGTCCAACTATGTGGATTCCACAAGTTTTTCTTGCAGTTCTCTGCGTTTTATTTGGTGTATTTGCTTACAGAATTCCTCTTAAAATATTTATCTTTCCAAGCTTAGCAGAAAAAATAGAATTCTTCGGTATATGGAATGCAAGCCTTGCAACTATTTTGATAATTGTAGGGGTTGCAGTCGGTATTATAATCTATTTTTTGGGTACAATAACAAAAACAAGAGAGACAGAAGCATTTATTGGCGGGGAAATATTGGAAAAACAGTCAAATATGAGGGTTTCAGGAACCGAATTTTATAATACAATAAAAGACATAACTCCCTTAGGTACTATTTATGGATTAGCCGAGAGAAAAGTATTTGATATTTACGACATTGGCAAAATAATAACCTTTGGTTTTAATAAGGTTTTACGCTATATACACAATGGAGTACTTCTCACCTATCTGGCCTGGTGTTTTTTAGGCATGATAATATTATTTTATATTTTATTAAGGTAACGAGATGATAGAATTATATGTTTTATTAATATTTATGATTATTGGAGCGATAGTCGCAATTGAGATGAAGGACCTACTTTCTTCTGTGATAGCTGTTGGAGCTGTCGGTCTGGGGCTTTCGATAGTTCTTTTAATACTTAAAGCGCCTGATGTAGCTATTACACAACTTGTTGTTGAGATATTGTGTCTTATCATCTTGATAAGAGCGACCTTAAAGAAAGATCTTCCATTTTCGACAACAGGCAGGTGGCTTCTTAATTCACTTATCACTACAGGCTTTATTGTGGTATTCTTATTTGTGGCAATAAAAGCCTTTAAGGATTTACCTGAATTCGGTTATCCTATTATGAGAGTTGCCAACACATATCTGAAAGAAGGGTTAGTTAAGACAGGTGCTTCTAATCTTGTTGCTTCAGTAATACTCGATTTCAGGGCTTATGATACCCTGGGAGAAGCCACGGTCTTATTTACTGCCGTAATAGGTGTTCTGGCTATTATACGACGCATAGGTAGAAAGAAAAAGGATGAAGTTGTGGAGGAAGACGATGAGTAAAGAACATGATAAAGGTATGTCGTTAATTGTAAAAGTAATTACCCGTCTTACTGTGGGGCTTATACTACTTTATGGAATTTATATAGTTTTACATGGTCATGTATCACCCGGTGGGGGATTTGCTGGCGGAGTAATTATAGCGCTTTCTTTTGTACATCTTTTTCTTGCTTATGGTAAAGATGTAGCTTTAAAGAAATTACCTAAAACGGCAATGTCTTTTTTTGAAAGTATGGGTGCAATTTTGTTCTTAAGTATAGCATTATTAGGATTTACAGGTGGCTACTTCTTTTTGAATTTTATATCAAAGGGAGAGCCTTTCAGGTTATTTAGCGCAGGTATTATTCCCCTTTGCAATATAGCCATAAGTCTTAAAGTTGGTGCCGGGCTCTTTGCTATATTTGTTGTATTGGTATTATTAAAATTTGAATGGGAGAAAAAAGAATGATAATATATCTACTTTGTCTTATACTTTTCTGTTGCGGACTTTATTGTATTTTAAGAAAAAGAAATATTATCAAGATTATTTTGGGAATTATCATAGCAGAATATGCTGTGAATCTTTTCTTTATATTAGTAGCTTATCGTATGGAAGGCAGGTCTCCAATTCTTTCATCTGAGGTTGAAATTGTTAACATGGTTGATCCTCTTCCTCAGGCGCTTGTCCTTACTGCAATCGTAATCGGGCTGGCAACTACAGCATTGCTGGTAGCTTTAGCGATGAGAATTTATGAAAAATACAAGACATTTGATATTACAAAAATAAAGGAGCTACGAGGATGACAGCTACATCTAATATACTTCCACTTTTTGTTGGCATATCTCTGGCAGGAGCATTTTTAACTTCAATAGTTGGCAAGAAGTTAAAATGGCTACCAGATTTAATGGGAAGCGTAACAACATTTATTTTGTTGGGTCTTTCTCTTATTGCTGTGCGAATAGTAGCTACACAGGGAGTCCTTGTATATAGCGTTGGTAGCTGGAAGTTACCTATTGGAATAGCTCTTGTATTAGACGGCTTGACGGTCTTTATGCTGATTACCGTAAATCTGATGGCGTTTTTTATTGCCATCTATTCAATAAACTATATGGAGAGATTTACCTCTAAGTGGAAATTTTATACATTATTCCTACTCATGGTGGCTGGGATGAATGGTGTGGTGATAACTGGCGATATGTTTAACCTATTTGTATTTTTAGAAATTGCCTCTGTGGCAAGTTACGCCTTAGTTGCTTTTGGTACAGAACGTCATGAACTTGAAGCAGCATTTAAATATACTGTAATGAGTACCGTAGGTTCACTTTTTATCCTTCTTGGAATCGTGTTTTTATACAGCTATACCTCTACATTGAATATGGCAGATATGGCAAATATCCTGGCCCAAAAAAGTGCAAGCAATATTATCATCATGGTGAGTGTCCTATTTATTATGGGGTTTGGGCTTAAGGCAGCGCTTGTTCCTTTTCATGCCTGGCTGCCAGATGCTCATCCATCTGCACCAGCACCTATATCAGCAATGCTTTCAGGGATATTAATTAAATCGTTGGGGGTATATACATTATGCAGGGTTTTCTACAACATAATTGGAATAAATTCTTCCCTTTCTTTAATACTGATGGTGTTAGGAACCCTATCAATGGTTATCGGTGTATTTTTAGCTATTGGACAGTGGGATTTTAAGAGACTTCTGGCATACCACTCCATAAGCCAGATAGGGTATGTTATCCTGGGAATTGGTTTGGGCACCCCGCTTGGCATGATAGGAGGTTTATTCCATCTTTTTAACCACTCTGTTTTTAAGTCATTGCTATTTTTAAATTCAGGAGCAGTGGAATATGCAACCGGCACACGAGATTTACAAAAAATGGGAGGACTAATGACAAAAATGCCTATCACAGGCACTACAAGTCTTGTTGCCTCTATGTCAATTGCAGGTATTCCTCCCTTTAATGGTTTTTGGAGTAAATTGATTATTATAATTGCATGTGTGCAGGCTAATCGCTTAGGATATGCTTTCTGGGCTGTACTGGCAAGCATATTAACTTTAGCATCTTTTATGAAGGTTATGAAGTATGCCTTCTTTGGTAAGCTGAGGGAGAAATGGAACAAGGTAGAGGAAGTTCCTGTTTACATGAAACTAGCGATGGTAATTCTAGCACTTATTTGTGTATTCGGAGGAGTTTTGCTTATTTATAACATAAACGAGTTTTTTCTTAAGCCCGCTTCTGATGTACTTTTAGAAGGTACAAAATATGCTGATATAATCTTTAAGGGGATACAGTAGATGAAGAGTAGAATAAGTATGTTTTTCATAGCATTTATAGCATGGTGTCTTTTAAATTGGGTGCCGGATTGGCAGCATCTTATTATTGGTGGATTTGTTTCTGCATTTGTTACCTTTATGGTAGGAGATTTATTTATGACCCGGCCACATCTGTTAATACATCCATCGCGGTACTGGTATTTCTTTGTTTATTATTTACCTATGTTCTTATGGGAATGCTTTAAGGCTAATCTGGATGTTGCATATCGTGTCTTACATCCTCGGTTGCCTATATATCCAGGGATAGTTAAAGTAAGGACTAAATTAACGACAGATACAGCCTTAACATTTTTAGCCAACTCTATAACCTTAACACCAGGCACTATGAGTGTTGATATAGATAAAGATAATGGTATTCTATATGTACACTGGATTGACGTAAAGACAAAAGATGTTGAATCTGCCACAAGAATTGTTGTCGAGCGCTTCGAGAAGATACTGAGAAAGATTTTTGATTAGAGGATAGAGTATGAAGATATTTAGATGGTTTATAGGTATGATTTTTTTAGTTGGGATTGTTATTTTAATTATAATACGCCCGTTGCCATTTCTTTTCTATCCTGACCTTCCCTATATTGGATTTTTGGGTAGAGTTCTCTACATAATCATTCTGGCATGTATTTTATGCCTTTACCGAGTATGGAGAGGTCCAACGGGTGCTGACAGGATAGTTGCAATTGATATTCTGGGTATTATGATTGTTGGTCTATGTGCTGTTTTGACTATCTCAACAGGAAGATCATGGTATATAGATATAGGTATAGCATGGGCACTTCAGAGTTTTATAGCTGCACTTGCACTTTCTAAGTATTTAGAGGGGAAAGGGTTTGATGATTAGTATTATAGGTTTGATATTTATTGGTATAGGTCTAGCTTTTGATGTCTTTGGGTGTCTGGGGCTTGTACGTCTCCCGGATGTATATTGTCGTCTGCAGGCAGCTACAAAGTGCGTTACTCTGGGTACCTGCAGTATTCTATTTGGCACATTTCTTGTAGTAGGATTTACTGCTGCTGGATTAAAATCGCTCTTATGTATGATATTTCTTGCTCTAACCGCTCCAGTAGCCGCACATGCTATAGCCAGAGGTGCACACAGAGCAGGAATAAAACTATGGGAAGGTAGTAGTGTTGATAAATATGCCGAAGATAAAGAGGGAGAAGCCCAAGGCAGGATTAAGTAATAAGTAAGGATAAAATTATAATATGAAACTTCCAAAAGTAAGAGAATTAATAGAAGCGATAAAGGCGTTTATCAAGGGACCGTATACTTCTAAATTTCCAAAGGAATCACATATAGCTCATCCAAATTTCAGGGGACAGCCTAAATTTAATCAAGAAAAGTGTGTTGGTTGTCTTGCGTGTGAGGAAGTATGTCCTGTAGAAGCAATTGACCATAAAGATATAGTAGATCAGAATGGTAATGCTAAGAGAATTATAATACATTATACGGATACCTGTATATTCTGTGGAGAATGTGAAGCAGCATGTATTGCTGATCACAAAGGAATTAAATTATCCAATGAATGGGAACTTTCATTTTTTGACCGGAGCAAATCCGATGAGCGAATAGAAAAAGAACTGCAGCTCTGTGAAATCTGCGGTAAACCTATTGCTTGCAAAGATCATTTAAATTGGATATCTGAAAAAATAGGTGAATTAACCTATTCAAATCCTACCCTTTATCTATCCCGCCTAAAAAGCCTTGGTATTATAGATGAGAATATTTTATCAACATTTAAAGACCAAGGACGTTCTGACCGAGTAAAAATTCTTTGTGCCCGTTGTAGAAGAGAGACTACCTTAACTACGAAAGAGTAGAAAATAATAAACAAGATTTATCGAAAAAATACCAAATAATTAGAATAATTCATGATTTACCATAAAAAGAAATTTAAATTATAGCCTAAATTATGCCTGCCTTTATTGTAATGTTATATTTGTCCACGATCTGAGCAATTTCCAAAAGAAGAATAAAATCTTGGTGTTATTATTTTTTTTGATTCTACCATTTGTTGTAATTAATTAATTTAACACTTCTAAAGTCACGATATGGACCCATGAGATCTCTTTGACTGCTAACATGGTGTAGAAATAAATCTACAAAAATCATCTAAACAGGTAATCAAATAACATTCCTCGGTATAAGGGAGAACTGATGATGTAAGGTTCTACGGTTGATTAGTTACTTGACTTGAACATTGACGAACTTCTTATGAATCTGAATCATAAACTGAAGCCTCCAATCTTTTTGTTTTTGATTATAGTTTATGGTGTACACTTTAAAGTTCAAATCTATAAAAAAGTGTATACTTTTAATTTTTAAATAACAAAATTGAATTAAAAGGTTGACATATTACTTGTCCTTGTGATAAAATTCTTCTTGTTAGATATTGTGATATTTTTCACAAACATTATTAGTTAAAGATTCCAAATATTAAGATAACCTTAAAGTTATGATTTAATACTGTATCAGAAAAAATCAGAGCATTGGGTTTTGGTGTAGTAAAAGATATTTGGCAATACGCAGTTCTGACCTGTAGCAGAAAGAGAATTTAGATTATATTTTTCAATCTATAAAGAAAAGTTTACAGATGAGTACCGATATATAATTTGGTAAATTTTAATATTATATGAAGAGGGAGAACAATGAAGAATTTAGAAGAACTAAAACAAATAAGAGATAGAGTGAGAAAAAGTCTTCAGTGGCGTTCTGGAGAACATGGGATTAAAGTTTTTGTTTGCATGGGAACATGCAGTATTGCTGTAGGAGCAAAGCAGACAATGAACACACTTGTAGATCTTCTTGGAAAGAACGACAAAACTGATATTATAATTACTACAACCGGTTGTGCTGGATTTTGTGAACAAGAACCTATGGTGCAAGTTTATATAGAAGACCAAGATCTTGTATTATACGGAAAAGTTGATTCTAAAGCTGCTAAAGAGATCTTCGAAAAACATATTTTGAATAATCAGATTGTAGAAAAATATCTTTTTAAAGAGCAAACAATACCAATTAAATTGGTTTGATAAACCAAATAACTAATTAACTATTTATAAAGAGGAGGACTTATGACTATCAAAGAAATTGTTGATAAGTATGGAAGTGAAAGAGAGAATTTATTGCAGATTCTACATGATATTCAGAATCAAAATCCAAGGAATTATATTAATAAAGAGAGTATTAATGCGTTAAGTAAGGAAATGAACATACCTGTATCTCAAATTAAGGGGACGGCTTCTTTTTATAGTATGTTCAGTTTTATCCCACGTGGCAAATATGTAATCAAAGTTTGTGAAAGCCCCCCTTGTCATCTATTAGGGGCAGAAAGCATTTTTAAAGCTATAGAATATAAATTAGGTATTACGATTGGAGAGACAACTAAAGATGGTCTTTTTACTTTAGAAAGAACAAGTTGCCTGGGAATTTGTGGAGTGGCTCCAGCCATGATGATTAATGAAGATGTCTATGGTAATTTAAATGAAGAAAAGATTGGAAAAATATTGGACCAAATTCAAGAACAAGAAAAAGAAAGGAAACAATTATGTCGAGAAGAAGCATTGACCAAATTTTAGAAGGTAAACCTTATAAGAAGTTACTTTTGCCAGAAAAGCTACAACAATCAGAGATAGATTTAGTCGATACTGATCCCAGAAAAACACAATATTACCTAAGGATTGTACTGGATAATTGTGGAAGAATTAATCCCGAAGAAATTGAAGAGTATATTGGAACAGGTGGATATCAAGCATTGGGGATAGCTTTAAAAGAGAAAAAACCTGAAGATATTATTAAAATAGTAAAGGATTCTGGCCTTAAAGGAAGAGGTGGTGCTGGATTTCCCACCGGTCTAAAATGGTCTTTTGCTGCTCAGGAAAAAGAAAGTCCAAAATATGTTATTTGCAATGCGGATGAAGGAGAACCAGGTACTTTTAAAGATCGATTAATTATGGAAGGTGACCCTCATAAGATTTTAGAAGGAATGGCCATTTGCGCATATGCTATAGGAGCTAATATTGGATATATTTATATTCGTGGAGAATACCAGCTTTCTATTCGGAGATTAAAAAAAGCTATAAAAGATGCCGAACAATTGGGTCTTTTAGGTAAAAATATATTTGAAACAGATTTTAATTTCGAGGTGAAGATAAAAATTGGAGCAGGCTCTTACGTTTGTGGAGAAGAAACTGCTCTCCTAAATTCAATGGAAGGTTTTCGAGGAGAACCCAGACTTAAACCACCATTTCCTGCTAAATCAGGATTCTTGTCCAAGCCAACCAATTTAAATAATGTGGAGACCCTGGCAAATATTCCCCCTATTATTTTAAATGGTGCTGAATGGTTTAGAAAATTTGGGACAGAGGATTCTCCAGGTACTAAAGTCTATACTATATTAGGACATATAAACCGTCCTGGTTTAATTGAAGTTCCCATGGGGATTACCTTAAGGGAGATTATCTATGATTATGCAGGAGGTATGTCTTCCGGAGAATTTAAAATGGCTCAAATAGGAGGCACTGCCGGTGATATTCTCTCTGCAGAACTTTTAGATGTACCACTTGATTACCTATCCCTTCAAATAGCAGGACACAATCTGGGTTCCGGGGCAATATTAATTATGAATGAAACAGTTTCAGTTATTGATTTTTTGGAGTGTTGTATGAAATTTTTTGTCCATGAATCATGTGGACGATGTTCTATCTGTAGAATAGGAACAAAACAAATGTACGAATCTTTTAAATATTTGAGGGGAAAAAAAGCATGTTGTAACGAATTAAAAAATATAAAAGAGCTAGCTGAGGCGCTTAAACTAGTATCTTTCTGTCCTTTAGGACAGTCTGTAGCTTCACCCGTTCTTTCTGTTCTAAAGTATTTCAGAACAGAATTGTCGAAGGGGATAGATTCTAATGAGAACTATGAAACTATTACGAGAGAAATGAGTGATATAGTATTTGATTTTTCTTAAAAATAATAGCCAAAATTATACATAATAAAAGCCAGATTACATAATGAGATCTCGTATAGTTTTTAATTAGAAGGGTTAGTTTTAATCTGCGTAATCATTTAAAGGAACATTGTAAAAAGGAGAAGAAATTAATGATAAATATTACAGTGAATAATATGAAAATTGAAGTAGAAGAAGGCACAACTATTCTGGATGCTGCTAAAAAAGCGAGAATAAAGATACCTACTCTATGCTATCTTGAAAATGTTCAAGAACCAGGATCGTGTAGGATGTGTGTCGTGGAAATTGAAGGGGTTAGAACACTTCAACCATCTTGCATAACTCACGTTTCAGAAGGTATGAAAATTTATACTAATACTAAAGAAGTGCGGGATGCCAGAAAGATTATTTTAGAGTTACTTTTAAGTGATCATCCCTGGGAATGTAATACTTGTGATCGTAATCAGGACTGTGAGCTGCAAAAATTAGCAGAAGAATATGGTATTAAAGAAGTTAGATTTCAAGCTGTAAACGAAAAACTACCTTTAGATGAAAGTACCCCCGGGATTGTAAGGGACCCAAACAAGTGTATCTTGTGCAGGAGATGTGTCACCGTATGTCAAGAAGTGCAAGGTGTGGGAACATTAGCCCCCAGAGCCCGTGGTTTTGATACGATTATTGCTCCAGGACAAGGAGATTTATTAAACGATGCCATATGTGTACAATGCGGACAATGCGCTGCTGTTTGTCCGGTAGGTGCAATCAGTGAAAAAGATGATATTGATAGAGTATGGGAAGCAATCGATGACCCGGAAAAGTATGTAGTTGTTCAAACTGCTCCGGCTATAAGAGCTGCTTTAGGTGAATGCTTTGATTTGGAACCAGGTACTTTGGTTAAAGGGAGAATGACTACTGCTCTTAGGATGCTAGGTTTTGATAAAGTATTCGATACCAATTTTGCTGCTGATTTAACTATTATGGAGGAAGGATCGGAGCTTCTAACCAGAATGAAAAAAATATTAGTGGATAAAGACAAAAATATGGCTTTACCTATGTTTACTTCTTGTTCTCCCGGATGGGTAAGTTATATGGAACACTTTTATCCTGAATTTATTTCCAATATATCTACCTGCAAATCTCCTCAACAGATGTTTGGGGCAGTTGCTAAAACTTATTTTGCTGAAAAAATTGGAAAGAAAAAAGAAGATATTGTTGTCGTATCTATTATGCCCTGTACCGCGAAAAAATTTGAATGCAACCGAGAAGAAATGACAGATAGTGGAATAAAAGATGTGGATTATGTGTTAACTACCAGAGAATTGGGAAAATTTATTAAACAAGCAGGAATAGATTTTGTTAATCTTTCCGATGAAGAAATGGATGCACCTATGGGTATATCAACCGGTGCTGCCGATATATTCGCTAACACCGGAGGAGTTATGGAAGCAGCCCTTAGAACGGCCTATGAAATTGTAACGGGAAGGAATATTCCATTTGATCAATTACACGTTACCCCCGTTCAGGGACTTGAAGGAGTAAAAGAAGCATCACTAACAATAGAAGGTACAAAAGAAGAATGGAAATTTTTAGAAGGTGTTACTGCAAATGTTGCAGTTGCACATGGTTTAGGGAATGCTAAAAAAATATTAGAAGAGGTTAAAAATGGTAAGAAACAGTATCATTTTATAGAGATTATGACTTGTCCCGGTGGTTGTATTGGTGGAGGTGGACAGCCAAGGATGACAACTGATGAAGTAAGAAAAGCCAGAATTGAAGCAATATATAAAGAGGATGAAGGTAGAGAATACCGGAAGTCTCATAACAATCCAGCAATAAAGGTTCTCTATGAGAAATTTCTTGGAAAACCTCTGGGAGAAAGATCACATCATTTGCTTCATACTAAATATTTTAATAAAAAAGATGAAAATGCTTAAGTTATTTGTTACCACAAAACAAAAAAGAAGATGAAATAAATAAAAAGCAGTGATTTTTTAAAATAAAATAGAAAGCAAAAGAAAAATTAATCATTGATTACCTGCGAGAGAAGAAGAATTCTTCTAACCTTAAGGGGAAATCATAAATTTCCAAAATAATTAAAGGGGTTTGATTTTTTAGCTTAAGGTTATATAATCAGACCTCTTTTTTATTTATTTTTTAAAAATCAGAAGAGGGAGGGGAAAATGTCTAAACGAATCGGAACAGTTACTATTATTATAACTGATAGAATCAATCAATCTGCTAGAGTTAACGAGATTTTAAGTAAGCATGCAGATATCATTATTGGATGAATAGGATTACCTTATTCTTTTAAAAAGATTAGCATCATCTGTCTAATTGTAAATGGCTCAACTGACCAATTAGGGTCTTTAACTGGTCAATTAGGTTCTATTAAGGGAGTTCAGGTTAAATCGGTTATGGCAAAAGTATAATTATGTAGTAATTGTGGAGTTTTTAAAATTAAAAAAGTATAGAGCAGACAAAGAAAGAGATGGTTGTTTTTAAAATATTTATTGAAAAGGAGAATAATCTAAATGGAAAATAATAAAATCAAATTTATTACTCGGACTGGAATATTGTTAGCAGTAGCTTTAGTTGTTCAGATGGGAGGCTTCCCACAACCGATAACCGGTCCACTAATTAACACAGTACTTTATCTTTCAGCCTTATTGGTGGGAAGTTGGAGTGGAATCATTATCGGTATTTGTACGCCGGTTATTGCTTTTATGAGGTGTATTTTGCCAGCACCTTTGGGCCCAATGATTCCTTTTATTGCTCTGGGCAACGGTGTTTTAGTGGTTGTTTTTAGTCTATTAAAAGGAAAAAATAAAATTTTAGGAATTATTACTGCTTCCTTGGTTAAGTATTTGATTTTGTTTACAGCAGTAAGTTATATTGTAGATGTACCAGATAAGATAGCTAAAGTTATGAGCTTACCTCAATTATTTACTGCTCTATCAGGTGGAGTGATTGCTATATTGGCGTATAAAGCTTTATGGGTTATTGGTATAGATAGGACAAAAGAAATCCCAAAGGATAAAAAATAATAATATTCACAAAATTTCCAATGAAGAACAAAAAGTTTGTAAATTTTACTAAGATTATTTTTATTAAGGTTCTATTGGATTATATCTCCATATGAGATATAATTAATTCATATCTGGATATTTATAGTCACTGTTAAAAGATGTCACGGGTTAAGTGAAGTTTGTTCGGATTATATTCATTAATAAATCTTAATAATAATAACAAGTTAGAGATTTATAACTTTTTATTAGTAAGTGGAGAAAAAGAGATGGGACAACAAAATGATGAATTATTAAAAGAATTTACTCCTGAGCAAATAGATGAATTAAATAAAATTATTGAAAAATTCAAAGGAGAGCCGGGAGGTTTGATACCTTTAATGGAGGAAACTCAGGCTCTCCTTGGATATCTGCCAATTACTGTTCAGAAACAAATATCTCACAAAACTAATATTCCTTTAAGTAGAATTTATGGAATAATAACTTTTTATTCATTCTTTACCATGACCCCTCGAGGCAAACATACTGTCCAGGTGTGTTTGGGCACAGCCTGTTATGTTAGGGGAGGTAAGAAAAATGCCAATATAATAGAGAAAGAATTTGGAGTAAAACCCGGAGAGACCACTGCAGATAAAATGTTTACTTATGAAACAGTAAGATGTCTCGGTGCTTGTGGATTAAGCCCAGTAATAGTGGTTGACGGGGAAGTTTATGGAAGGGTAAAACCCTCAAAAATTAAAGAAATATTAGAACAATATAAGTGATAGTTAAGATTGAGACAGAAAAGAGGCGGGTCGTGAAAAAAATAAATATTGAAGATTTAATAAGAATTAAAAAAGAAGCCTTAGTTAAAAGAAAATTATCAAAAGAGAAAAAAAAGATAAGAATAACCGTTCATATGGGCACTTGTGGCATTGCTTCAGGTGCCCAAAAAATTATGGATACACTAATTAAGGAAGTTAAGAAAGCAAAACGAAAAGATATTATTCTTTCTACTTCTGGTTGTATGGGACTTTGTAGTAGAGAGCCATTAATTACTGTGGAAGTATTTGGACAGGAACCGATTATTTATCAGTATATGGATGAAGAAAAAATGGTAGAAGTTTTAAACTCACATATTTTAGGCGGAAAAGTAGTAACTGCTTATGCTTTGGCAAGGGGGAAAGAAGAGCAAATTAAAGAAAGAATTAAATATAATGGTGCCTTGCCTGAAGAAATTGTGTTAGATAAAACCGTACCCGGCATAGAAGAGATCCCTTTTTTTTCAAATCAAGAGATAAGAGTATTGAAAAATCGTGGGATAATTGATCCGGAAAAAATTGAAGATTATATTGCTAGGAATGGATATATGGGGATGGCTAAAGCTTTAACAGAGATGACCCCAGTAGAAATTATTCAGGAAGTTTTAAATTCGGGATTAAAAGGAAGAGGTGGAGCGGGTTTTCCGACTGGTATCAAATGGAAATTTACTGCTCAGTCAGAAAGCGAAGTAAAATATGTTATTTGTAATGCTGATGAAGGTGACCCCGGTGCTTATATGGATAGGAGTATCTTGGAAGGAGACCCTCATGCCGTAATAGAAGGAATGATTATTGCTGCAAAGGCCATAGGTGCTCGTCAGGGATACATCTATTGTCGTGCAGAATATCCTTTGGCAATAAAAACATTAAATAAAGCCATTAGCCAAGCTAAAGAATATGGTATTTTAGGTAAGAATATTTTAGGAACGGGATTTATTTTTGATTTAAAAATTTATCAGGGAGCAGGGGCCTTTGTTTGCGGAGAGGAAACTGCTTTAATGAGATCTATTGAAGGCAAAAGGGGTATGCCCCGACCAAGACCACCTTTTCCAGCTAATGCCGGATTATGGGAAAAGCCGACTGTTTTGAATAATGTAGAAACACTGGCTAATATTGGTCAGTTAATTTTAAAAGGAAGCACTTGGTTTTCAAATATTGGAACAAAGTCCAGTAAGGGTACTAAAGTTTTTGCTCTTACCGGTGATGTAAATAATGTTGGGTTGGTAGAAGTTCCTATTGGGACAACCTTGGGTAAAGTTGTCTATGATATTGGAGGAGGTATTCCTAAAGGGAAAAGATTTAAAATGGCACAAATAGGGGGACCCTCAGGAGGTTGTATTCCTATTGAACATCTTAATGTTCCCATAGATTATGATACCATAAAGAAATTAGGTGCAATTATGGGTTCCGGTGGTTTAATTGTGATGAATGAGGATAAATGCGCAGTGGATATAGCACGTTTCTTCATGGAATTTTGTCAAGAAGAATCTTGTGGTAAATGTACACCCTGTCGTGAAGGAACAAAAAGGATGTTAGAGATTCTTACTAATATCTGTGAGGGAAGAGGGGAAGAAGGAGACATTAAACTTCTGGAAGAAATGGGAGAAGTAATTAAAGATACTTCACTTTGTGGTTTGGGCCAAACAGCACCTAATCCGGTACTAAGTACAATTCGTTATTTTAGAGAAGAGTATAAATCTCATATTAAAGATAAAAAATGTCCTGCTTCAGTTTGTTCATCTTTGTTTAAATCACCTTGCCAGAATACCTGTCCCATAGAGATGGATGTCCCCTCTTATATCGCCTTAATTCAGGTAGGGCGCCTGGAGGATGCTTATAAAGTACTTCTAAAATCCAATCCTTTTCCGGCAGTTTGTGGAAGAGTGTGTGATCATCAGTGTCAGTCCAAATGTAGAAGAGAAACTGTGGATGAGCCAGTTGCAATAAAGAGTTTAAAAAGATTTATAACTGATAATGAAATAAGGCCAAAAGTCACTGCTATCCCAATTACCAGAAAAGAAAAGATAGGAATTATAGGAGCTGGTCCTGCTGGTTTAACAACAGCACGAGGTTTAGCACAAAGAGGTTATGGAGTTGTAGTTTGGGAAGAGTTACCTGAACCGGGAGGAATGCTTCGCTATGGCATCCCTGCTTATAGATTACCCAGGGACGTTTTAGCAAGAGAGATTGAAGATATAAAGAATTTAGGCATTGAAATTAGATGTGATATTCGAATTGGAAGGGATATTTCTTTTGAAAAGATTAAAAAGAAATATGATTATATTTTTCTGGCTCCCGGGGCTCCGAAAAGTCGAAAAATGGGGCTTATAGGTGAAGATATGCAAGGGATTTTTGGGAGCATTGAATTTTTAAGAGATTTTAATTTAAACGAAAAAGATTGGTTAAATAGGAAAAAAAGACTGGGTGAAACAGTTGTGGTAATTGGTGGTGGTAATTCCGCTATAGATGCAGCTCGATGTGCTCTTAGGCTTGGGGCTAAAGTAACCATTTTTTACCGTCGGCGAAAAGAAGATATGCCTGCTTTTTCTGAAGAAATTAAAGAAGCTGAGGAAGAGGAAGTTAAAATAAAATGTTTAGTATCTCCTTATAAGATTATTGGAGATAAAGGGAGAGTAAAAGGTATAATTTGTCAAAAGATGAAATTAGGAGAATTTGACCGAAGCGGAAGAAGAAAACCTGTTCCTATTCAAGGATCCGAATTTATTGTTAATATGGATACCTTAATAATTGCAATTGGACAAAAAACAGATAATTTATTTAAAGAAAATATTGAAGAAATTCAAACCAAAAATGCTAATTCACAATTATTTGCAGGAGGAGATTTTGTAAGTGGACCATCGACGGTTATTAAGGCAATTGCAGTTGGGCATCAAGCTGTAAAAGAAATAGATAAGGCTATTAGAACTAAAAACAGTGAACCTCCTTATAATCATTCTCTTGAAGAAAAAATCGAAATACCTCTAATGATTGATGAAGATATAAAGGAGATGCCTCAATCAAAGATGTCACGATTGAAAGTAATCCAAAGAATCAACAATTTCAAAGAAGTGGAATTAGGTTTTAATAGAAAAGAAGCTATTTATGAAGCAAAACGTTGTTTGAGATGTGATATTGAGATAGAAGATTAAAAGGATAATAAAAAGGTTGTTTTAATTATTTAAAAAAGAAGAGTTTTAGAAAAAAGGAGGGAAAAAAGCAGTGTCTTTAGTAAATATAATGATAGATAATATCAAAATAGAAGTAGAAGAAGGAATTACTATCTTAGATGCTGCTAAAGTAGCAGGTATTAAAATTCCTACTTTATGTGCAATGCCTGAGATTGAGTTTACTCCTGGTTCTTGCCGGATGTGTGTTGTAGAAGTTGTTGGCATGCCTGCATTAGTTGCTTCCTGTGTTTATCCTGTAAAAGAAGGTTTAAAAATCTATACTAATAATGAAAGAATTATCAGGGCGCGGAAAATGACTTTGGAATTTTTATTGGCTAATCATCCTTTGGATTGCATGACTTGTGAGAAGAGCGGATCTTGTATCTTAGAAGATCTGGCTTATGATTTAGGTATAAAGAAATCTATATTTAGACAAAATAAAAAGCAAATACCTTTAGATGAAACAAATCCTTTTATTGTGAGAGATTTAAATAAGTGTATTTTATGTGGTCGATGTGTAGAAATATGTAATGAAATTCAACAAACTCATGCTATTGATTTTGGGTATCGAAGTTCAGAACTAAAAATTATTGCTGATGGAGATATTGACCTAAGGTATTCTCAATGTGTTTCCTGTGGTCAGTGTGTAGCAGTTTGTCCGGTTGGTGCTTTAATTGATAAAGCTGCTCAAGGGAAAGGAAGAACCTGGGAATTTAAAAAAGTAAAAACCACCTGTAATTACTGTGGGTGTGGATGTAATTTTGATTTTAATGTAAAAGATGGAAAAGTAGTAAAAGTTACATCTAATCCTGATAGTGTAGTTAATGGAATTAATCTATGTGTAAAAGGTCGTTTTGGTTATGACTACATTCATAGAGACGATCGTTTGACCACACCCTTAATTAAGAAAAACGGTAAATTTGAGAAAGCTAGCTGGGATGAAGCTTATCAATTAATTAGTGACAAATTTAGTCAGATTAAGAAAGAAAATAGTAGTGATAGTTTAGCTGTTCTTTCTTCTGCCAAGTGCACTAATGAAGAGAATTATCTTTTAATGAAATTTAGCCGAGCAGTTCTGGGAACTAATAATGTAGACCACTGTGCCCGCTTATGTCATTCTGCAACTGTAGCTGGTTTAGCTCAAGCCTTCGGTAGTGGGGCAATGACAAACTCGATAAAAGAAATTGCTAATGCTTCAGCAATTTATTTAACCGGTTCTAATACGACTGAAAATCATCCTATTATTGCTTTAGAAATTAAAAAAGCAGTTACAAAAAAGAGCGCAAAATTGATTGTAGCTGATCCTCGGGAAATTGAACTAACTAAATATGCTACTTTATGGTTAAGGCAGCGCCCTGGTACGGATGTGGCTCTTTTTAACGGTCTAATGAATGTCATCATTACTGAAGGTTTGGAAGATAAGGAATTTATTGCCGAGAGAACTGAAGGCTATAATGAGATGAAAAAAACTGTGCTTAAATATACCCCGGAAGTAGTGGAAAAAATAACCGGAGTTTCAGCTGAAGATATTCGAAAAGCAGCCAGAATTTACGCAACTTCTCCTAAAGTTTCTCTTATTTATTCTATGGGAATTACTCAGCATACGACTGGTACAGATAACGTTTTATCTACTGCCAATGTCTCAATGCTTACCGGTAATGTGGGCAAGGAGAGCACCGGCGTTAATCCTTTAAGAGGTCAAAGCAATGTACAGGGAGCCTGTGATTTAGGAGCCTTACCTAATGTTTATTCTGGATATCAAAAAGTTGTTGACCCCCAAGTACAGAATAAATTTTCTAAAGCCTGGGGAGCAGAACTATCCGATAAAGTCGGATTAACCGTAGTAGAGATTTTAAATGCTGCTTACGAGGGAAAGATTAAAAGCATATTTGTTATGGCAGAAAATCCCGCTATGTCTGACCCTGATTTAAATCATACTCGAGAAGCACTAAAGAGAGTAAAATTTCTAGTAGTATCTGATGTCTTTATGACTGAAACTGCTGAATTGGCAGATGTAATCTTACCGGGAGTTACCATAGCTGAAAAAGACGGGACTATAACTAATACTGAAAGAAGAGTTCAAAGAATAAGAAAGGCTATTGAGCCTATAGGTGAATCTAAACCAGAATGGCAGATTATCTATGAATTAGCTCAAAAGATGGGTTATGATATGAGTTACAATGACCCGGGAGAGATAATGGAAGAGATTGCCTCTCTTACCCCCATTTATGGTGGAATGTATTACAATCGATTAGATAACGGTGGATTACAATGGCCTTGCCTTGATGCCAATCATCCGGGAACTAAATATTTACATAAAGATAAATTTACTCGAGGAAAAGGAAAATTCTCTGCGATAGAATTTAAAGAGGCAGCTGAACTACCGGATGAGGAGTATCCCTTTATCTTTACTACTGGAAGAGTATTATATCATTTCCATACCGGAACTATAACCCGGAGGTCTAAAGGCTTAGACGAAATTTATCCAGAAGCATTAGTAGAAATTAATCCTCAAGACGCAGAAGAATTAAAAGTTAAAGATGGAGAATTTGTAGAAGTAGCTTCACGTCGAGGAAAGATTAAAGCTAAAGCACAGGTTACTGAAAAATCAGGAAAAGGAGTAGTGTTTATGAGTTTCCACTTTCATGAAGCTGCTGCTAATTTACTTACTAATGCTGCCCTGGATCCAGTAGCTAAGATTCCTGAATATAAAGTGTGTGCGGTAAAAGTAAAAAAACATTAATAAAATAATATTTGGAGCACACACAAAGAAGTAAAAGGTTAGTGTAAACTTTAGTGAGGTAGTTAGATAAAGAAAAGAATATTTATTGCTTTTGTTTTCCTATCTTCTTTTTTTTCTAATACCTTTCTTTTTCTTCACGCGATACTAGATACGCAATACACGTACAAATTTATAACTTTATAATCGAGATGGAATAGTATATAATATGAAAATTAAAAAGAATAAAGAAATTCCTCGTTTAACAGCAATTATTTTAGCAGGGGGAAAAAGCAGTAGAATAGGTTCGGGTCAAGATAAAGCAATACTCAAATTAAATGGAAAACGCCTTATTGATATAGTAATATCAAAACTCAAGCATATAGTAGGAGATAATATTATTATAGTCGGTCCTACGGAGAAATACCCCTCTTATAAACAAGTAGTACCAGACCTATTTAACCAAAAAGGTCTTTTGGTGGGGTTGTATTCCGGTTTGAAGACATCTGTTTCCCAGTATAATTTGGTGGTGGGTTGCGATATGCCTTTTTTAAAGGTGGAGTTGCTTCAATATATGAGGGATAAGATTGATTCTAACGATATAATTATTCCTCGTTATGCCAAGAGTTATGTAGAACCCTTATGTGCTATTTATAGTAAAGTTTGCTTGGAAGTTATGAAGAGAAATATTAAAGTGGGGATTCTGTCAGTTAGAAAAATTTTCCCTTATTTGAAAGTAAAGTATATTGAAGAAAAAGAGATAAAGAAAGTCGATCCGGAGTTAAATTCTTTTTTTAATGTTAATTATAAAGAAGACTTTATTAGGGCAGAAGAACTGATAAAAGGAAACGAGTCTAACGATTAAAGGAAGATTAAGTGGAAGAAAAAGGAGTAGAGGTAAATCTAACTCGAATTAAAGGAAATAAGAGAGAAAAGATTTCAGATTTAGTAGTAAGAGAAACTACTTTTACCGTCTTACTAAATAAAAAAAAGTTAGTAACCTTAAATTGCAGTCCTGAAAAATATAAATATTTAGGATTGGGTTTTCTCTATACAGCAGGTATTTTACAAAAGAAAGAGGATATTATATCTTTAGATATAAATGAAAAACAAGACCTGATGGATATAGAAATTAAAGGTGTTTCTTTATCGTCAGAAGATATCATTAATAGTAATTTATGGATAGGAAGTTACCAACAACTAGAAGGACAGGGAGAGACCCCTCTATCTGTCGATGCTTCTTTAAAAATTGGTAGTAATTTGATTTGTTATCTTATTTCTGAAATGCAGGAAAGAGCTAATTTTTTTAAATTGACCGGAGGAGTACACAGCTGTGCATTGGTTGATAAAAATGGATCTATAATATTATTTAGTGAAGATATCAGCCGTTATAATACTATCGATAAAATATTAGGAGAAGCTTTTGTAAAGGATATTTCTACTGAAGATAAAATAATTTTAACCTCTTGCCGTATAACTTCAGGAATTATAAAAAAGATTATAGCCGGAAAGTTACCAATAGTTATTTCTCGGGCAGCTCCCACAGATCGAGCTATTGAATTAGCTAAAAGAGTAGGTGTAACTTTGGCAGGTTTTGTCCGAGGGGAAAGGATGAATATTTATACTCATCCCCAACGAATAGAAGTTTAATTATTAACATAAGGAGTTGCTAAACAGATTATGCCAGAAGAAGAAATAATTATCGCTATTGATCCGGGAACCAAAAAGTGCGGTTACGCAGTGGTAGATTCTAATTTAAGCGTTTTGCAAAGAGAAGTTATTTCCACAGATGAAATACCACAGACCATTGAAGATGGTTTAAATATTTACAAGATAGATAAAATTATTTTAGGAAATGGCACTAATTACAAAAAGATAGAAGAGAGATTGAAAGACAATTTTCCTCAATTAAAGATAATTTTAATCGAGGAAGAATTCAGCACTTTAGAGGCAAGAAAAAAATACTTCGAAACACATCCGCCTCGAGGTATTTTTAAATTTATTCCTTTGTCTTTAAGAGTTCCACCTGGCCATTATGACGATTTTGCGGCCGCTCTTTTAGCGGAAAAGTATTTTAGATTAAGTCGTTAATATTTGGTTAGTTAGTTAACTAGTTAGCTATTTAATTGGTTTAAGATTAAATCCTTGACTAAATAACTAAATAACCAACTAACCAAGTAACCAGCTAACTATTCGAATTATTGATAATTGATAGATTAAAAGACCAATAAAATAATTAAAAAATTATTAATTGATATTTTAAATAATTACGGAGGGAAAGAAAATTGACCAAAGTAAAAGTTTTTACCAATATTTTAAAAGTTAATGATAGTATAGCCCAAAAAAACAGAGATATATTTAATAAAAATAAGGTTTATACCATTAATTTAATGAGTTCTCCCGGGTCTGGAAAGACCAGTCTTTTAGAAAGGACCATAGGTACACTGAAGAATGAATTAAAGATTGCAGTCATAGAGGGAGATCTTCAAACCACTAATGATGCTGATAGGATAGGGAAATATAATATTCCGGTGACTCAAATAAATACTGACGGAGCTTGCCATCTTGATGCTAATATGGTAGATGGTGTATTGGGTAACTATAATTTTAAAGAAACGGACCTTTTTGTTATTGAAAATGTGGGAAATTTAGTTTGTCCGGCAGGATTTGATTTAGGGGAAGATGATAGGGTAGTGATGGTGAGCATACCCGAAGGGGACGATAAGCCTATAAAATATCCTGTGATGTTCCGTAAAGCAAGTGTGGTTTTAATAAATAAGACTGATTTATTGGCTTATACAAATTTTAATATGGATAAAATAAAGAAAGATGCATTAAACATTAATCCCAGTTTAAAAATATTTGAAATTTCCTGTAAGACCGGAGAAGGTTTAAATGACTGGTTCGATTGGTTAAAAGAACAGGTAAGAAAAAAAAGAGATGAAGATTAGAAAAAATATAATTATCAAAGGCATTGTCCAGGGGGTCGGGTTCCGACCTTTTATTCATAAATTAGTACAAAATTATAATTTATCAGGTTGGGTACTTAATTCAAATCAGGGTGTGGAAATAGAAGTTGAAGGAAAAACGGAAGAGATAAATAGTTTTGTTAGTGATACAAAAGAGAAACTTCCTCCTTTGGCCAGGATCGAAAAGATAGAAGTAAATCAACTTCCCTTAATAGGCTATAAAGGATTCTCCATTAAGAAAAGTATAGTTAATGAAGAGAATAGTTTTGTCTTAGTCTCACCGGATATAAGCATATGTGAAGACTGTCTGCAAGAATTATTTGATCCTCATAATCGACGTTTCCGTTATCCTTTTATTAATTGTACTAACTGTGGTCCCCGTTTTACCATTATTAAAGATATCCCCTATGATCGGAAAAAGACCACGATGAATAATTTTAAAATGTGCTCTTTATGTCAGGGGGAGTATGACAACATAGAAGATAGAAGATATCATGCTCAACCAAATGCCTGTGCTGATTGTGGTCCGCAGGTATCTCTTTACCAAAATAAAATAAAATTAGAAGGCATTGACCCTATAGAAAAAGCTGTTAAGCTCTTAAAAGAGGGGAAAATTGGTGCGATTAAAGGATTGGGAGGTTTTCATTTAGCTTGTGATGCCACCAATAATAAAGCTGTTGCAAGATTACGACGGTTAAAAGATAGAGAGGTTAAACCCTTTGCTATAATGTCTTTTAATTTAGAAAAAATTATGCAATATTGTAAACTCGGGGAGAAAGAAAAAGAATGGTTGGTGAATCGGGCTCGGCCTATTGTCCTTTTACAAAAAAAGGAGAATAGCTTAATCTCACCATTGGTTGCCCCGCGTAATAATTATTTGGGAGTAATGTTACCCTATACACCTCTTCATTATCTATTATTAAAAGATAATTTTACCGCTTTAATAATGACTAGTGGCAATATCACTGATCAGCCAATAATTGGTGATAATCTGGAAGCCTTAGAGAAGTTAGATGGAATAGTTGATTTTTTTCTTTCCTATAATAGAGATATATTTAACCGGTGTGATGATTCTGTAATAAAAATAATAAATAACGATAATGTGTTTTTTCGAAGATCAAGAGGATATGTGCCCCACCCTATAATTCTTGATTTCAAGTTAAAGAAAGTGTTGGCTTTGGGTGGGGAATTAAAAAATACCATTAGTTTTTCTAAAGAGAATTACATTTTTCTCAGTCAATATTTGGGGGATTTAAAGAGTGTAGAAACTTTGGAATTTTTTAAAGAGTCTATAACAAGTTTTGAAAAAATGTTTAGTGTAAAGCCTGAAATTATTGTCTGCGATCTTCATCCCGATTACCTCTCTACCCAATATGCAGAGGAAATAAAAGTTAAAAAGGGATTAAAAGTAGTAAAAGTTCAGCATCATCATGCCCACATAGTAAGTTGTATGGCTGAAAACAATGTTAAGGAAAAAGTGATTGGGGTGGCTTATGATGGAACCGGTTATGGAGATGATGGCAATGTATGGGGAGGAGAATTTTTACTGTGTGATCTAAAAAAATATTCTCGAGTAGGCCATTTAAAATATTATCCCTTACCCGGGGGAGATAAGGCTATTGTAGAGCCCTGGAGGATGGCATATAGTTATTTATATTCTATCTATGGCCCAAAGGCAAAAACACTCGATATAGATTTTAGTCACAGAATAGATTATGATAAATTATCTATTATCGAAAAAATGATCGATAAAAATATAAACTCTCCCTTTACTTCCAGTTGCGGACGTCTTTTTGACGCGGCATCTTCATTAATTGGAATAAGAGATGAGATAAGTTATGAGGGACAGGCAGCAATGGAATTAGAATCGTTCTGTGCATCTGGGATAACAGAGAGATATAAATTTAGTATATACAAAGAAGAAGAGAAATTTATTATTGACCCTCAGGGAATTTTTATAGATATAATTGCAGACCTTAAAAAAGAGTTAGATAAAAAGATAATGGCTGCCAAATTTCACAATACCGTAGCTGAGTTTACGGTAGATTTATGTGGTAAAATAAGAAGAAATACCGGAATTAATGAAGTTGCTTTAAGCGGAGGGGTATTTCAAAATAAATATTTAACTGAAAAAGTGATCTTCTCATTAGAAGATAAGAGGTTTAAAGTATATATCCAGAGGAAAGTTCCTCCTAATGATGGTGGAATATCTCTGGGACAGGCGGTAGTAGCGGGAAGTTAATAGCGTAGAGCGGGTAGCGTTTAGCGGATAGAATATTAGTTATCCGGTTACCCAGTTAGCCGGTTGGCCAGTTATAATTAGTCGTTGGTCGTTAGTGAATAGTATTTAGCAAAGAAAAGAGAAGAAAATACAGAAGCCAAAATAAGACAGTGATAAGTAATAAGTTTTGGATTACAGGTTGCAAGTTACAAGTTTATTTAGTTAACCTGTTTACCGGTTACCCGGTTGGCCAGTTATAAGATATAAGATAAAAGATAAAACCATAGGACATACGTCTCGCCTATCTATGTAATGTAGGGGCTTGATTTATCAAGCCCGTCTGTTTCTTCTGTCATTCCTGCGAAAGCAGGAATCTATTTAAATGTCATTGCGTGCCTCGATTTGTTAGGGTGGAGCAATCTAGTCTAAAAATTGATTTTATTTATCTAATAACTAAAAACGAATAACTAAAAACCAGTCTTCTAATTTAATCGGTCAATTGGTCAATTGATTTTAACTGGTAAACTGGGTAACTGATGTAATTGGTAAATCAGCTAATCGGTGAATTGGTAAATCATAGAATTGGTAGATCGAGCAATTGGTCAATTAATCTTAATCTTTATCTTAATTGGTAAATTGGTAAATTGAATTATAGGAGGAAAGAAAATGTGTTTAGCAATTCCGGGAAAGATAACAAAAATATTTGGCGATAATACCGCCGAAATAGAAATTGGAGGAATTATTAAAGAAGTAAATTTAGATTTAATTCCTAAGGTTAAAATAGATGATTATGTGCTTTTGCATGCTGGTTTTGCCATTGAGGTAATTGATCAGGAAAAAGCTTTGGAAATATTTAGGGCTTGGGAGGGGAAGGTAGATTGAGATATGTTGATGAGTATAGAAATAAAGAAATAGCCCAGAAAATTCTCCGGCAAATTAAAAGTATTTCTAAAAAGAAGATTAATTTAATGGAAGTTTGCGGAACTCACACCGTAGCCATATTTAGAAATGGCATTAGAAAAATCTTAGCCCCAAATATTAATCTTATCTCCGGACCGGGTTGCCCGGTATGTGTTACCCCCATTTCATATATTGATGAAATAATTGCTCTATCCAAGAAAGGTAATTTTATTATAACTACTTTTGGGGACATGATGAGAGTTCCTGGTTCTACCTCTACTTTAGAAAAAGAGAAGAGCGATGGAGCAGATATCAGAATTGTTTACTCTACTTTAGATGCTTTAAAGATCGCTCAGGATAATTCTTCTAAAGAAGTTGTATTTATGGGAGTGGGCTTTGAGACAACTTCTCCTACCATAGCCAGCGTTGTATTAAAAGCACAAAAAGAAAAGATTAAGAATTTTTCCGTTTTGAGCGTAGCAAAGATTATGCCCCCCGCAATGAAAATATTATTAGAGGGCAAAGAAGTAAACATTGATGGCTTTATCTGCCCGGGACATGTAAGTGCGATTATCGGTAGTAAACCTTACAATTTTATTACCACTCAATATAAAGTACCTTGTGTTATCTGTGGATTTGAACCCCTGGATATTTTGCAGAGTATCTATATGCTGGTTAAACAGATTGAAGATGGTAGGGCAGAGGTAGAAATACAATACGAACGGGTAGTCAAACCTGAAGGGAATAAAATCGCCTTGAATAAAATTAAAGAGGTATTTAAGGTGATCGATTCCGATTGGAGAGGAATAGGAAATATCTCCCTTAGCGGCTTGGAGATAAAAGATAAATATGGGAAATTTAATGCTAGAAAATTCGAAGTAGAAATTGAAGAAACTAAAGAACCTAAGGGGTGCCGTTGCGGAGAGGTACTAAGAGGAGTGATAATTCCACCCGAATGTTCTCTTTTTGGGAAGGTTTGCACTCCCGAAAATCCTCAAGGAGCATGTATGGTTTCTACCGAAGGTACTTGCGCCGCGTATTATAAGTATAACTAGTAGTGGTAAACCTTGTATCTGCCTACAAAAAGTTAGGAGATCTTATCCGTGGAGATTAAAAATAAAAAATATAATCGTCGATCTATCCGTCTTCAAAGATATGATTATTCCCTTCCTGGGGCATATTTTATAACCATATGTATTCATAAACAGAAAATGTTATTAAAAATTAAAGATGTGCAGATGATGATTCGATCTGTTTGGAGTAGCTTGCCTGATAGATTTCTTTCCTTAAAATTAGATGAATTTGCAATAATGCCAAATCACGTACATGCAATTTTGTGCATAAATGCAGTAGGGGCAGACCTTGTGTCTGCCCGCAAAAAGACTAGACCTATGTCTCTACCCCAACAATTAGTCGTATTGTTCAAGCGTTTAAATCGATTACAACTTATAAATATATTTTAGGAGTGAAAGAAAATAATTGGCCATTATTTGACAAAGGTTTATGGCAGCGTAATTATTATGATCATATAATACGTAGCGAAAAGTCATTAAATTATATAAGAGAATATATTGTTAATAATCCTATTCGATGGGAATTTGACAAGGAAAATCCTCAAGGTAAAATAGATGAGAAAGAGAAGGATTTTTGGAAAGAGATAAATTCTTAGCAATAGAATAATAAATTTATAGTTATCATAAATCAAGGGCAGACACAAGGTCTGCCCCTACAAAAGCTTAAAGTAGATTTAGTTAATAAAAAGTAAGAAGAAATAATTGGAAGCGACTAAATATGGAAGGAAAAATTAACAATGAAAGAAGATAAGATATTGTTAAATCATGGTAGTGGGGGAAAATTATCTTTTAATTTAATAAAAAAATTGTTTTTGCCTAATTTTAATAATCCTTATTTAAAAAGACTTGACGATGGTGCGGTGTTAAATATCGAAGGATTAAAATTAGCTTATACTACTGATTCTTATACAGTAGACCCTTTATTTTTCAAAGGAGGGAATATTGGGGAGCTGGCAGTTTACGGCACAGTCAATGATTTGGCTATGTGTGGGGCAACTCCTCTATATTTAAGCTGTTCTTTTATTATAGAAGAGGGATTCTCTCTGAGCTTGCTAGAAAAGATTGTTTTAAGTATGAGGGCAGCTTCGGCTATCGCTAAGGTAGATATTGTTACCGGGGATACTAAAGTAGTGAATAAAGGGGCCGTAGATAAAATATTTATCAATACCTCAGGTGTGGGAATGGTAAAAAAAGGAGTAAATATTTCCGGAAGTAATGCTAAAGTCGGAGACGTAGTTATGATAAACGGTCCTATAGGTAGTCACGGGATTGCGGTTTTATCGGAAAGAGAGGGTTTGAAATTCGAAACAGAGATAAAAAGTGATACCACTCCTCTTTCGTCTTTAGTGGCAGACATGTTAGAAGTTAGCAAAGATATCCATGTTTTAAGAGATCCTACGCGAGGAGGCTTGTCTACCACCTTAAATGAAATAGCCTTATCTTCAAAAGTAGATGTAGAGATAAACGAAGGTGATATCCCTATTCAGGAAGAGGTAAGGGCAGCTTGTGAAATATTGGGTTATGATCCTTTATATCTTGCTAATGAAGGGAAATTAGTGGCATTTGTTCCTTCCGAAATTGCACCAGAAGTATTTAAAAAAATGAGAAAGAGTAAATATGGAAAAGAATCAAAAATTATCGGTAGAGTAGCAAGAAAATCCGAGGGGAAGGTTTATCTTAATACTGGTATTGGTGGAAAAAGAATAGTCGATATGTTAACCGGGGAACAATTACCCAGGATATGTTAATTAATTCACCGATTGGCCGATTAACCAATTTACCAATTAAATAGTCGTTAGTATATGGTTAGCGTATGGCGTATAGCGTATAGGCTAAAAGCTTAAAACTAAAAACGAAAAATTATAATTCAAAACTCATAATTAGTCGTTAGTGAATAGTAATTCATATCGCGTATTGCGTTCAGATTTAAAAGACAAAAAGAGAAAACCTGCAATCCGGAACATGCAACTATTTACTTGTCACAAATTACTCATCACTTATCACTGTATTTCAACTGGCTAACCGGCAAACCGGATAACTGGCTAACTAATTTAATTGGCGAATTGGCCAATTGGCTAATCGGAGAATTTCTAAATTGGTGGATTAATCTTTATCTTTATCTTAATTGGTCAATCGGTCAATTGGCGAATTGGTCAATTTTTTATTAAAGGGGGTTAAATAAACTATGAAAGCGAAAGAAAAAAGTGCTTATGTTAAATTAGCGCGAGAAACGATTGAAAATTATATAAAACAGGGAAAGATAATTACTCCTCCCCTGGATCTTCCCGAAGAGATGATTAATCAAAAGGCAGGGGTATTTGTTTCTCTTAAAAAAAACGGTAATTTAAGAGGGTGTATAGGAACTTTTATGCCTACTCAGGGGAATATAGCTCAAGAGATTATAAAGAATGCCATTAGTGCTGCCGTTGATGACCCTCGTTTTTCTTCTGTAAATGTTTCTGAATTAGAAGACTTGTTTATTTCAGTGGATGTTCTGTCTGCCCCGGAAGAAGTTAAGGATATTTCTCAGCTTAACCCCAGGAAATATGGTGTAATCGTTAGTAGTGGCTATAAAAAGGGTTTATTATTGCCTGATTTAGAGGGTGTAGATACAGTGGAGTACCAGATTGACATTGCCAAGCGTAAAGCAGAGATTTATCCCGGTGAAAAAGTAAAATTATATCGCTTTGAAGTAAAAAGATTCCATTAGATTGGTTAATTGGTTACTTGGTTAGCTGGTTAAGAGAATAAAAGATAAAAATTAGTAGTCAGGAGCCAGAATCCAGTAGTCAGAATAAATTAGTATTGCGTATGTTAGGGTATAGTATACAGCGAAAAACGCAAAACTATAACTGAAAACTTGTTTTTTTCTTGTATTTTCAATCAATTAACCAGCTAACTAGCTAACCGACTAACTGGCGAACTAGTTCGCCATAAGGGAGTGATTAATTAAATGAAAAAAGCAATGTTTTATGAATTATTCGATAAAAAGAAAGGGATTATAAAATGTTTGCTTTGCCCCAAAGAGTGCCTGATAAAGAAAGGCCAGGTTGGTTTTTGTCGAGCACGACAAAATATAGATAACCAACTTTACTCTTTAATCTATTCCAAAGTTTCTTCTTATGGAATGGACCCCATTGAAAAAAAACCGCTTTATCATTTCTATCCCGGGACAATGGTTTTATCACTGGGCACAATAGGCTGTAATTTTGCATGTGCTTTTTGCCAGAACTGGACTATTTCTCAAGCAAACATAAAAGATGTCCAAGTGGAAGAATTATCTCCCGAAAAGGCAGTACAATTAGCTTTACAGAATAATTCTCCAGGAATTGCTTACACCTATTCAGAACCATTAATTTGGTATGATTATATTTTGGATACAGCTAAGTTAGCTAAAAAAAATAACTTAAAGAATATCTTAGTTACTAATGGGTTTATAAATCGAGAACCTCTTATTAAGCTCCTGCCTTTTATTAATGCCATGAATATTGACCTTAAGTCTTTCCGAAACACCTTTTATCAAAAATATTGCAAAGGAAGCTTATCTCCTGTACTACGCACTATCGAGATTTCCAAAGAATATTGCCATATAGAGTTAACCAATCTGATTATCCCCGGTTTAAATGATAGCGAAGAGGAAATTAAAGAGATGGTGGATTGGATTTCTTCTTTAAGTAAAGATATACCTTTGCATTTTTCTCGCTATTTCCCCTGTTATAAGATGAACATTGAAGCAACACCAATTTCAACCCTATACAAAGCCAGAGCTATTGCTCAAAAAAAATTAAAGTATGTATATGTAGGGAATATATGGGACGAAGAAGCTAATACCACTTATTGTGGTAACTGCAAGAAAATATTAATTAAACGAACAGGTTATAATATTATTAATGTGGGTCTGGATAAAGATGGAAAATGTAAATTTTGTGGTGAAAAAGTAGTTTGTCTTTAGTTGGATTAGCTAATTAGTGGTTACCTGATTACTCAGTTTACCAGTTAAAATACAGTGATAAGTGATGAATAATGTGTAATGAGTTGCAGGTTGCAAGTTACAAGTTTACAGAAAGAAGTAGGGGCGTATTGCATACGCCCTCATAAGCAAAAGATAAAAAGGGATAGAATGAATTCCTATTTTTATAGAAATGACAAATGTAGGGGCTTGATTCATCAAGTCCGCAAAACACGGGTCGGATAAATCCGACCCCTACATTAAAAATAATACTTTATACGAAAAGTTTTTAAGTTTTTATTACATATTAATAACTGATTGCCAAAAATTAATAAACGGCGAGACGCCTGTCCTACTTTAGGCACAATATATCGTGTTTCCGCTCCTAAATTCTGATTTTCTTAACGCGATACGTGATACTCGATACGCAATACGAATTACTATTCACTAACGACTACTTCAACCGGCTAACAAAAAGCAATATTATTGCCCTAACAAATAGATTACTACTGTCATGTCAAGCTTGAAACGGCGTATTGGATATGATATACTTTTTCATAATCACTCATGGAGGAATGAATATGAAAAAGTATGTCGTCACTTTAACAAAAGAGGAAAGAGAATATTTAAACAAAAT
>Ga0307428_1000069_pt1 | contig 94665 bp, 83 predicted proteins | sample SalMarWE160240MG_FD_202161 | JGI IMG/M metagenome (GOLD analysis project Ga0307428, IMG submission 202161) | Salt marsh sediment microbial communities from the Plum Island Ecosystem LTER, Massachusetts, United States - WE1603-240 | ecosystem: Environmental > Aquatic > Marine > Intertidal zone >...
AGTCTGTGCGCCAATAGATAGTTACCAGGTGGGTGAGAGGGTGAAGAGGGTATTAGAAAAAGCGGGGATCTCCTGTAGACTTACAAAAAAGGAATTAACCAAGGAGATCCACCGCCTATGCAAGTATCTTACCAGAGGTTACACAATATGAACCCCATCCAGGCAAGACGTATGATTATAGAGACTTACCAGCGATGTGCAAGCATTTCGGCAACAGCTCACCAGATGGGGACTTCACGTCAGGTGGTGCGTAAGTGGATCAGGCGTTACGAAGCAGAGGGAGAAAAAGGACTTATGGATCGTTCCCGTCGTCCTCATATCTCGCCTCGCAAGACGCCGTCAAAGATAGAAAGGCTGGTTCGTAAGTTGAGGAGTAAGACAGGATACGGTCGCCGCAGGCTGGCCTGGATACTGAGAAGGGATTATAACATCTGTATCTCGGAGGATACGGTGAGACACATCCTTAGGAGATTAGGAGTCAAGAGTAAGGGTAAGCCCAGACGGAAGTTCTACCCTGCACACTGGGCATGGGAGGTTAAACAGCCCTTTTCTCTGGCCCAAGTGGATACCAAGCACATCCTGGACTTTGGAGCACTTGGATCAAAGCGTTGGGATCATCTTCGCAAGCATCATCTACCCATTTACCAGTGGACCTTTTGCGAGGCCAAGACCAGGCTTCGCTTCCTGGCTTACAGTCATGAGTGTACCAGGAGTAACGGCAAGCTGTTTGCAACACTGGTGCTTGTCTGGCTGAGAGGTTGGGGTATAGATACCCGTCTGGTATGGCAGACCGACTCCGGTGAGGAGTTCGGTGGAAAGAGCCCAAGGACGCTGGAGAGACTCCAAGAAACCCTCTACAGCCCCTGGAACGCTGTGCTGGCAAGGATACCCCTGGGACGTAAGGGGTATAACGGTCGTGTAGAAAGAAGTCACCTTACCGATGATGAGGAGTTTTATCTACCTTGCATACTCAGTTGGAACAATGCTGATGACATGTTAAGATCAGCTCAGGCGTGGCAGTATATCTACAACGTAAAACGACCGCACTTCGGTAAGGGTATGGGAAGTCTCTCTCCTCTTGATAAACTCCGTTCCCTCGGTTACAATCAACTTAATGACAACTTTATTCTCTTCCCGGTACTACTCCTCGACGACCTCAACCCCCTTTTACCTGGTAACGATGTATTGACCATGGACACTTTTCACCCCACGAATCTGTTGTGCTTTTCTGATAATTTCGGGTTTTTCCTGCTTGACAAGCCCTAAAATCAACCTATTATAGATAGAATGACATAGAGCGGTTTTTACAAGATGGTCTTTGGCTCAGGTAAACGCTGGGCAACCGGCAAAAACCAGGAGGATGCAATGTGTAGGAAGCCCTTATTCATTCTACTGGCGGCTACAACGTTTGCCGTCATACTTAAGACAATCTACGCCGGCTGGACACGCACCTACGGCGGTGTAGGTTTCGATGCAGGTCGATGTGTTGAGCAAACAGATGACGGAGGTTACATTATCGCAGGATATACTCGCTCATTCGGTGAGGGAGAGAGCGATCTCTGGCTTTTAAAAACCGATCCTTTGGGGGATACGGTCTGGACAAAGATATACGGAAGCAAGAACCGGGATTGGGGGTTCCGGGTGCGTCAAACCTTTGACGGCGCCTACATCATCCTTGGAGGGACTTTCCCGGTCGATTCAGGACTACCCATAACCTGGCTTCTGAAGACTGATTTCCTTGGAGACACCTTGTGGACTCAAACATATGAGAGAACAGGCTCCTGGGGGCAAGGAGGTAACTGGATAGAACAAACCACAGATAGTGGTTACATCATTACTGGCAGAAAACACAGCGATCTTTGGCTAGTAAAACTGGATTCGCTTGGAGAGATTCTTTGGGAGAGGAGCTATGGAGGAGAATGGTATGATGAAGGCCACTGCGTTCAAGAGGCTTCTGATGATGGGTATATAGTTACGGGCTATACCTCCAGCTTAGCAGAATATGGACATGATCTTTGGCTTTTAAAGGTTGACGATCAGGGAGATACCCTTTGGACGGCTGCCTTTGATGACATTGAAGGAGGGGCATCGGAAGGGTTTGTGGTACGTGAAAAAGAAGATGGAGATTACATGATTAGTGGGGTCTGGGAAATAATGCCTATGCATTTTGCTTTAGGCCTATTCTTAGCGGATGAAGATGGCTACATATACCCTACGCCCCAGATTTGGGTAGATTATGACGGCTCGTACAATTCGATGGCCCTTGCTTCTGATGGCTGCGTGATAGTGGCGTCAAACCCTGAGGACAAGGCGGTTTTGATTAAGACGAATCTGGGTAGTGTTCCTCGTTGGGAAAGAACCTATAAAGGAGAAGGCCATGCCTATGGAAACTGTGTTCAAGCAACAAGCGACGGAGGTTATATCATCGTGGGGCCTACTCACCCTTCTGGTGCAGAGGAAAGGGATCTTTGGCTCATCAAGACCGATTCCCTGGGTTACGTGGATGCTGTTGTTGAGGATCGGGTTGTTGAAGCACCAAACTGGAAGCTGGTAACTTCCATCGGCCCACAGATTGTACTGCGCTACGCGGATCACCCACAAGGCTTTCATGCTTCGGTCTTCGACGCCACAGGTCGAAAGGTGGACGAGCTGCACGCTACCGAGTCATCTGGAATGATCACCTGGGGGAAGTGTTACGGGTGTTACGGGTGTTACGGGTGTTACGAGCCTGGCGTCTACTTTATCCGTTCCTCTTCGGGCAGTGCAACCGCAGGAAAGGTCGTACTGGTCGAATAGAACGCTTTGCCTGTATTGATCTTACCCATCGGACAGCTGCGCTGCCCAGGGTGTTGTGAGCCATCGAGATACACTTTCTCTCAAGTTAAACTGACATTGCAGGTGCAAACCCGGTTCAGCTAAAATTCGTCTAACAGCCATGAAGGATCGTAGGTATTGACAACGCGCCGCTGAACCGTATCATAAGCGCCAATGGAAGATAAGCTTGGAGTACGTGAGTTTCAAGATTTGATTAAGGAAGAGTTCTTCCACAAGGATTCTGGCCGTGGGCTGGCACGAACGTTTGTGTGGTTCAGTGAGGAAGTCGGTGAATTGGCGCGGGCAATAAGGTACGCAGACAAAAAGGCTCAAGGGGAGGAGTTTGCCGATGTTCTCGCGTGGCTGTGCACTTTGGCCAATCTTGCTGGAATAGACCTTGAGGAAAAAGCCAGAGCAAAATACGGAAAGGGCTGCCCGCGGTGCGGGTCAAAGCCGTGCAAATGTAAAGAAGCCTTTAAATAGGAGGGGCATTTGACCTTACTTATGCTAATTCCGCTTCTCCTCTCCCAGGCGGAACCGCCAGTGGACTCGCCGGCAGATATCCTGCCGCCAATCAGACCGGCGACAGAAGTCCAAGTCTCAGACTTTCCCAACGACGAAGGTCATCAGCTGGTAGTACGCTGGAAGCTTTCACCGGACGACAAGCTCCTGGATGATTACATCATCCTGCGCTCTAAAGAAGGAGAGGAGTTCCAAGCAGTGGCGGTTATCGCACCAGGTACGGATAGTATCGTGGATGACGGAGGGATCGCAAACTTCACGGACTATACCTACAAGGTGGCTGCGGTTCGCGGGGAAGAAACGATTGTATCAGAGCCCTCGGCTGCGGCCCAGGCCGCTGGACAGTGGTTCCATATAGGCAGGATCAACGTTCTGGTTGCGATGATCTTCTTCTTCTCTCTGGTTACGTTCTTCATCTCTCAGGCGAAGCAAGGCAAGAATCTGTTTCTCAGAAAGATCGCCGGGTTGGAAGCCATTGACGAGGCGGTAGGCCGCGCCACAGAGATGGGGCGCCCCATTCTGTTCGTGCCCGGACTCTCGGGCATCGGTGATATCGCAACCATCGCGGCGCTTAACATCCTGCAAGGGATAGCCAAGAAGGCGGCCCAGTACGACACCCCCATCATTGTTCCAAATAAAGATCCTATCGTGTACACCGTTGCCCGGGAAATCGTTAAAGAAGCTTACTCTGATGCAGGTCGTCCTGACGCATTCAACCCGGACAGTGTATTCTTCGTAACCACCAGTCAGTTTGCCTACGTTGCCGCAGTCAACGGGATAATGCTTCGTGAAAAACCGGCCACCAACTTCTTCCTGGGAATGTTCTACGCGGAATCATTGCTTCTTGCCGAGACCGGTAACATCTCGGGTGCGATTCAGATCGCGGGCACCGACGCCTCGGCACAGCTGCCCTTCTTTATCACCGCCTGCGACTACACCATTATCGGGGAGGAGCTCTACGCGGCCTCGGCATATCTTTCACGGGAACCCAATCTTGTGGGAACCATCAAGGCCCAGGACTGGGGTAAAGCCACCATCGGCATACTCCTTGTTGTACTGACTATTCTTGCCCTATTCGGTCTTGAATTCGCAACCAAAATCGTCACCTCGGTCTAAGGGGGCGGCATGAAACGCAGAATACCCTTAACTATAACCCTGGTGCTTGGTATCGTATTGATGATCCAGTTCTTCATACCTCACCAGTTCTCCCAGGATTTCAAGAACACCGCCCTGGAATGGCTCAGGGTTATAGGTTCCTTCGCCTTCATCATCGGTCTTGCAAGCTTCGTTACCCACCACGCGACCAAGATCAGGCACAAGAAGGAAGGATGGGCCTACAGCCCAATAGCCCTTGGTGCACTAGTTATCATGGCCGTAATCGGTATAATCGGACGCGCTCCAAACATGAGTTGGCTTCCAGTAACCGTTCATGGACAGCAGATCCCGGTCTTCACCTACCTTTTCGCCAACTTCTACAACTACATGATGGTTCCTCTGGGAGCCACGATGTTCTCGGTGCTTGCCTTCTACATCGCATCTGCGGCCTACCGTTCGTTCCGTGCAAAGTCGCTGGTTTCCATTCTTCTTCTAATCGCCGCCTTCATCATCATGCTCTCCATCATCTTCTATAACGTGCTACCTCTCGGAGACCTCGGCGAATGGCTGCTTTCAGTACCCAACATGGCTGCCAAGCGCGGAATACTCCTTGGGGCAAGCCTCGGCGGAATCGCAACCTCACTGAAGATCATACTCGGCATTGAACGCGGCTACATCGGAGGTACGAAATGAACTTCTGGGAAAAACTAGGTAAGATAGATCGCCGCATCATCTACATGGTTCTGGCTGTTACAGTGATCGTACCCCTTATACTCACGGTGAAACTCCCGTCCAAGGTTCGCGCCATGCCACGGACAAAAAGCGTATTCGATCACATCGAGAGCATAGACCCCAACGGTCAACGAAAAGCCATCTTGCTGTCAGTTGATTTCGATCCCCAGACCGAACCCGAGCTTAAACCTCAACTCGAAGCGATTATCCGTCACGCCTTCGCTCGGAATATCCCGCTACTGGTTATGGCCCTTCCTATCCAGGGAACCGATATCGGCCTTGAGGTTCTAACAAGACTGGCTGAAGAACACAACAAGGAATACGGCATAGATTACGTTCTTCTAGGCTGGAAACCCAGCCCGGTTGCAGTAGTTCTCGGTATGGGCAACTTTATCGACCAGGTCTTCCCAACCGATTACTTCGACACCCCTTTGTCTGAACTGCCCGTCATGGAGGGAATAAGGAACTACGACAACCTAGGCCTTGCAATGGACTTCACCGGATCAAGCCTTTACGGCTACTGGGTCTACTACGCCCATACACCCTACGATGTTCCGGTGGCTACAGGCGTAACCGCGGTATCGGTAGCGGATATCTATCCCTTCCTTGGTTCCAAACAGTTCGTAGGGATGCTTGCCGGGATGAAGGCGGGCGCCGAATACGAACGCCTGGCGAAGGATCGTTACTACCCCAATGTGGTGGTCAAATGCCTTGAAAAGGACTCCTACAATGTAACCATAGAAAAGCAGAGCTACGACGCTGATTCAAACGACATAGCCAGTCTTGCTCGTCGGTTCGATCTCAATCTGGATGAGTTGTATAACACTTTGGATTCTCAGGGCAAGTTCGAAAAAACCCTTGTCTTGCTGGAGTTCCCTGATACCACCACCTACTCCCGTGACTTGATCGTAAGGCTGAAGGAAAAGCAAGCCTACACAATAACCTTAGAGGGTCAAAAGCTTACCGTGAATAAGGATAAGATGCTGGCGATTGCCAATTTTTACGGCGTATCCAAGTTAAAAGTAAACAAGTTACTCAAGAAAGAAGACAATCCACAAGACCCTAAGGTAACCGATGTAGAACGCAGCATCTTCCTGCGAGGCACACAGGCACTACCCGCTCTCTCGGCCTCCCTTCTCATAATCATCCTGTTTGTGATCCTCGGCAACATAAGCTACTTTACAACCAGGAGGAAGAAATGAAGAAGTGGATCCCTACAGTAATTTTCCTGGCAGTCGCGGTGGTATTGATCGTTCTGGCCATCGTCTTCCTTCCGGTCTCAAAGAGCGTATGGGTTTGGATCGCCGCCTTACTTACGCTTGCCATCTTCAGCATACTCTACCGTGACAATCCGATCTACAGGGTAGCCGAACACCTCTTCGTGGGCCTTGCATTAGGTTACGGCCTGGCCCTGACCTGGTGGCTGGGCTTATGGCAGATCGCGCTGCGCCCCTTGTTCGTGCAAGGGCGTCTCATCCTCATAATACCCATCGCTATAGGACTCCTTTACTTCACACGACTCATACCCAAAGTCTCCTGGCTGGTGCGAATCCCCATCTCAATCGCTCTGGGTCTAGGATCGGGTATCGCAATCCCGCTCATCTTCCAGGCCACCATATTCGAGCAGACCAAGGCATCCCTGGTTTTGCCTGAGATGTTCCAACCAGGAAACCCCTGGCCAGGCATCTGGGCGATTATACTGCTTATAGGAATACTCACCACCCTCGCCTACTTCTTCTTCTCACGCAAAGAAAAAAGTGTGTTGAGCCCTGTATCCAAGGTAGGCATCGTATTCATCATGCTGGGATTCGGCGCCACCTTCGGGCTTACGGTCATGTCGCGTGTTTCGCTCCTGATAGGTCGCGTTCAGTTCCTTCTAAGGGAGTGGCTGGGTATAATTGCTCAATAAGGAAATAGCCGGGATAGATCAACATAAGCGTAACCCGCAATGTAACAAGGAGATGTAGATGGGGGATGTAAATCCTTTAATCTTCCGTGCCTATGACATCCGCGGTGTAGCCGATCGGGATTTCACCCACGAGGCGGTAGCCTCAATTGGTCGGGCACTTGCATCACGAGCAGCCGAGCGCGGGGTTGTGCGGGTTGCGGTCGGACGTGACATCCGGTTAAGCTCGCCAAGGTTGTTTGATAATCTCTCAGAAGGAATCAAAGCTGCAGGCGTTAACGTGGTGGATCTGGGCGTTGTACCCACCCCTTTGCTTTACTTCACCCTGCACCATTTCGATCTGGATACCGGGGTGATGATTACCGGAAGCCACAACCCCGCTGATCAGAACGGGTTCAAGATCTGCGAAGCGAAACAAAGCCTGTACGGTGATGCCATCCAGGAACTTAAAAAACGAATAGAGGAAGAAAGATTCAGCAAAGGAACGGGAAGAATAGAGCAACTCGATCCTACCCATGCGTATCTTAATTACATGCACCGCTCGTTTGAGTTTACGGAACCGAGAAAGGTAATCATAGATCCTGGTAACGGAACTACCGGGATGCTGCTTGAGCGGCTTTTTGCCGGCTTCCCTGCTCTTGACGTCTCCTACATAAATCTTGAGCCTGACGGACGCTTCCCTGTTCATCTTGCCGATCCCACTGTTCCAAAGTATATGGAAGAGCTTGGCGGGCTAGTGCAGGAGCATGGAGCCGATCTGGGTCTGGGTTTCGACGGTGACGGCGACCGGATCGGTGCGATGGACGAGAAGGGGCGGCTGATCTTCGGTGATAAGCTTCTGGCTATCCTGGCCTCGGAAGTGCTTGAGCGTCAAGTCGGTGCTAAGATAATCTTCGACGTGAAGTGTTCCCAGGGCATAGTGGAGTATATCCGGGAGCGAGGCGGCAATCCTATAATGTACAAAACGGGCCACTCGCTCCTCAAGGCAAAGCTCCGCGAAGAACAAGCTCCCTTCGCAGGTGAGATGTCCGGGCACCTCTTCTTTGCCGACGAGTATTTTGGTTACGACGATGCCCTATATGCGGCCTTGAGACTTTTTAGGCTTCTTGAGAATCAAAAGAGGCCTCTATCGGAGCTTACAGCCGAGGTCCCCTCCTACATCAACACCCCCCAGATCCACGTTCCCTGCCCTGACGAACGCAAGTTCGAGGTCGTCAAGGCTCTGCAGGAGGAGTTTACCAAGGACTATGAGACCATCACCATAGACGGGGCGCGAGTAGTGTTCCCCGACGGCTGGGGACTTGTTCGAGCCTCCAATACCCAGCCGATGCTGGTATTGCGCTTTGAGGCCAAAACCACCGATGCGTTGCAGCGTATCCGTGACCTTTTCTTTGCAAAGCTTAAAGAACAAAACGTAGAGCCCAAGGAGGTTCTTTGATCCCGGCAACTCAGGTAAAAACCGGCAACTGCGTCGTTCTTGATGGTGAACCCTACGTGGTGATCGAGAGCCGCCACGTGACTCAGGGACGTAAACCGGGCAAGATTCAACTTAAACTGCGCAACGTGCTTACAGGTCTTTCAACTGAAAAAAGATTCGCCTCAAGCGATAGGGTTGAACTCGCTACCCTTGAAGAGCGCGAGATGCAGTATCTTTACGAAGACGGCGAACTGTTTCACTTCATGAACACCGAGAACTACGAGCAGGTTGCCATCGAGATGAGGTTGATCGGCGATAACCGCTACTACCTTACTGAAGGTTTTGTAATCTCGGTTGCCTTCTTTGAAAGCAAAGCTATAAGCGTGAGGCCTCCCAAAGCGGTTGTGCTGGAGGTTGCGGAAACCGAGCCCGCTCTGAAACATGCCACAGCCCAGGCACAACTAAAACCGGCTACAACCACAACGGGTCTTAAGGTAAACGTGCCGTCGTTTATCAAGGTGGGCGACAAGATAAAGGTCAACACCGAAACCGGTGAGTATCTGGAAAGGACGTGATTTTCTATCTTGCTTTATTTAAGGCTTAGTGATTGGTCTCCACCAGCGGCAAGTGGCAGAATCAGAGCGCTCCCTGAAGGGGTAACTACCTAGTGAGTTTTCTTGAGATGAGGGTTGCAATAAAACCACCCACCACACCATAACCAAATATTGCTTCGATTGCAACCAAAATCTGAGCCTGAGAACATGCCGGTGAGATATCACCTAACCCAAGAGTAGTCAAGGTAACAGCTGAGAAATAAAAGTAGCTGAATGGCGGAGGCGGCATTCTTGCATGGAAGTCGAAACATAACCAGTTAACAGCGTCCCCTATCCAATATATTATACCAAAGACCACGATTATTCCTAAGCCCCATAAAGCCGTCAACCACCATTTTTCCCCAAAGCCGGTGAAAATATAGAAGAACCAAAGACCAAACCACTTAAAGAATTCCATAATCTTTTCAAAAAAATGCCTTGACAGTTGCCTTAGAGAGCCTTGCCAAAATCCCCTTACAGGTTTCCCTCCGGGTTGACATCCATGGAAGCACTGCCAAGAAATCCCACGTAGAACCATAAGTTTTTCACGATGATAAGCTTTGCGTTCATCATCATACTGACCTTCGTGGTGAAAATAGTTTTTGAGGGGGACGTAGGTCTTGTGAGCCATTCGCCACCATCTTCTGTTCTCCTCACCAACCTTTTGGATTTGCCACCAAAATAGAAAAGTTACTCCGTCTAAGACAACACCTTGCATAAATGCTTCTTGAAGTTCGGCCTCGAACAGATCAGCCCCTTCCAGATGGCACCATCGAATATCTGCTTTCTGAAGTTTAGCCCAGCTCAAATCCGCTTCCTTAAGGGAAGCGTCTCTTAAAGAAGCCTCCCTAAGATTGGCATATTGGAGATTCGCTTCTTTAAGATTAGCTTCAGCAATATACGCGTCTTTGAGTATAGAACAAGAAAGGTTCGCCCCTTGTAGGTTGGCTGCAAAGAGATAAGCTCCTTGAAGATCCGCATGAGATAGGTTTGCATTTTGAAGACTAACTTCTTCCAAATCAGCATCTTGAAGTTTGGTTCCGGTAAGGTTGGCTCCTTGGAGGTTCACCCATTTTAGATTAATGCCTTTAAGATTTGCTTCAGTGAGGTTCGCCCCAGAGAGATCAGCTTTATAGAAATTGGTCTCTTTATTTGTTTGAGGGAGATTTATTTCAGAAAAGTATGGTTTATAGTGCTCTGTCTCTTCCTGAACCCGATTATCACTTATCCATTGTTCAATCTTATCTTTGTATGCAAGCTTATCTTTTTGCTCGAGATGCTTCCAGCAGGAATCTCCAAGAAAAAGAGCATCGAATCTGCATCCAGGATGTTTACACTTTTTCTTATGGGCCTTTTGACCAGAGGTTTGACTTTTACTCACAGCATATTATATATACAGCATTAAGATAAGTCAAGAGGTCACTTAATACTGCAATCAGGATTCTTAACTGCAGCATTGGCCCCAATTGCTTCGGTTCATACTCATGCAATAGGGGCGAGTCGCAGTACGCGGATAGCACCGTGTGCATTGATGGTATATTCTATATTAAATTTACCTTTCGGCTGTAGATTTGGATACAAAGCACGCGGCATGTACACCCGTATTCCATTGGCTTCGTATCCATCTGGAGTTTTTTCAAGAACCACTCCCCTGTCTAATAGGCGAGGAGAGGGATTCCCTTCTCCGAATGGAGCAAGCAGTGTCCAATCTTTGAGATTTCCATTGATTTTAAATTCGAAAATTATACTTTCTTTGTCGTCGAGTTGGGATGACTCAATGGGATGTTCTTTAAGGGCTTCCAGGAAAATATCTAGGTCTTTCTGTTTAAGTGTAAAGACGCATGCCTTGGGATGTCCACCGAATGTTAAAAACATACCCCTGAATTTTGCCAGATAATTCAGCAAATTAGTTTGAGGCAATCCACGGCACTCCCCTTGGTATAAGTCCTCTCTGGGGGCAAGAATTATTGCCGATCTATTATGACGTTGACGTATGGTATGGGCGACGGTCCCAAGATAGTCCAACCCAAGAGCTTCTGAAACAACAATCACTATACCTCCAATATAGCGGACCGAGTTCTCCGCCTCCTCGATCATCCATTGCTTGCCGCGCTGCCATTCAATTGCACTCTCCTTAAGCTCGGCGTACCGAACGCCAAGCCACCGGCGATCTTTGGAGAGCAAAATCCTCACCGCCTCCTCAGGCTCGGCGGCGTAGAAGACCGATATAGCCCTGCTGTAGAGATCGAACACGGTCAATCTCTCCGCCTCAAACCCCATCTCTTTAAGCCAAATCTCAAGTGAAGGCCACGCCCCGGAACGAAGGTGATCCAGACCTGCTCGAACGATCAGGCGGTTTTCGTCAAGAAGCGGGCAGCGATCGGAGATGGTTCCCAAAGCGGCAAATGTCCAGTAATGAGGCCGCAGACGCCAGAGTTCCTCAACCGACATGCCTACCATACGCTGATATAACGCACACACGAGCTTCAGCACGACGCCTGCACCTGCAAGCTGACGCCACGGATACCCGCTTTCTCGAAGCTTCGGGTTTATGACTACCGCATCCGGCGCTTTGCCCATCAACTCGTGATGATCGGTAATGATCAGATCAAGGCCCAGCTCGCGAGCGAGTGCTGCTTCGGCAACGTTAGTAATCCCTACATCTACAGTAACTACCAGATTCACCCCCGACGCCTTGAACTCACGCAGCTCATCTGGAATCAGCCCGAACCACTCCACTTCCCGTGAAGGAATGCGTACCCCAACCTCTTCTGTCCCCAAATCTTCGAGCGCGAATTTGAGCATCGCGGCGGATGCAATCCCGTCAAGATCGGCGTGGCCCCAAACAAGTATCCTCAGATGCTCCTTCACCGCCCTTCGGAGCTCCTCTACCGCCTTATCCATCTCGTTCATGCGAAACGGATCGTAGTGATCCGTAAGCTGCGGAAGGAGAAACCGACGCTGCTCATGAGGATCGGTAATCCCTTTAAGGGAAAGGTAACGCAGTAACTCGTTCGAGATTTTCATGAGCTGGATCTTTGAGCAAAAGCAACGCGGTCAAAGGCATGGGTATCTAAAAGGCTCTCCCCGAACGTCTCGTAGCGCGCTCTGCCTGCTGCAGCAATCATCGCGGCGTTATCGGTGCACAGCTCCGGCAAGGGGAAGTAAAGCTTAAACCCTGCCTCATCCCCGGCAGCCGAAAGCTTGGACCGCAATCTCTTATTAACGGCTACCCCTCCGCACAAACCCACCTGATAAACACCAGATTTCTTTACCGCACGCACAACGCGATCCGTAAGATGGTCAAAGGCCGCCTCCTGCAGTCCTCTGGCCATGTCGGCGGGCGAGGTATCGGGGTGAGCCGCAAGGTAGTTGCGAGCCGCCGTTTTCAGACCTGAATAGCTAAAGTCAAGTGCCTTAGGATTCGGACGCGGAAGCGGAACAGGGTTGGATGCTTCTTTGGCCAAGCGTTCCACGACAGCCCCGGCAGGATACCCCAACCCCATAAGCTTACCGATCTTGTCAAGTGCCTCCCCACACGCATCGTCAAGGGTCGTACCGAGCTCAAGGTACTCAAACTCGGCTCGTACAAGGACGAGTTCAGTGTGTCCGCCTGATACCAGCAAAACAAGGACGGGAGGGACGAGGTGAGGATGAGAGAGAAAGATACTGTAGATATGGCCTTCGAGATGATTTACGGCGATGAACGGCTTACCTGAGGCACAAGCCAGGCCCTTGGCAAAGGAAAGCCCGCACAGAAGAGAACCCATAAGCCCTGGTCCTGCGGTCGCAGCAACCAGATCCACCTCATCAAAGGAAATGCCAGCGGTCTTGATGGCAAGCTCCGTCATAGGATAAAGCAAGCATGTGTGCGCACGGGAAGCGAACTCCGGAACCACCCCTCCGTATTCGGAGTGTATAAGGTGTGAAGAAACGAGACTTGCAAGAATCTGCCCCTCCCCCACTACTGCGACGCTGGTATCGTCGCAGCTCGTGTCTATCCCCAGGGTTATCATCTGACCAGCAAACGGAATACCGCGGGCTCACTCTCGACTCTAACCCCCGGAGTCAGTGAAACGTCTGCAGGCAATCGGTAGTCGCCACGCATCAAGGAAGAAACCGAGATAGTTACCTCAACCTCATCCTTGCTGTAACCCCGCAGGAGACTCACAGGCCCCCTTAGGGTCAACTTTGCTTCCTTGTTCAAGAGGTAAGCCTGTCCTTGAAGAGGCACTCCCTTAAGGCTTACAGGCACATTCGAAAGCACCACGGTCGTCTCAGGCTCGACCCTTACCTTTACCAGGATGGATGAGGGTTCGGTCGCCAACCCTGCCGTGTCCGGGACCTGAATCGCCAGCTTTGTGGAAAAACTCTCAGAAACGCCATCCACGTTCAAAGGCTCTGAAAAAAGATGGCTAAAAGTCGAAACCACCTCCTTAGTTCCGTATAGATCAACCGTTTTATCGTAATCTATATCCGAGATCGCGAATCCCTCTGCCGGGATGCCATCCGAACGAACGATAACCGCTACCTTGCGTTTGGCCCGGCGCTCTATCACGAGTTCAATCTGGTATGGGTCAAGTGAACGCACCTCGATCTGTTCAGGCAGATTCACGTTCTCAGGGCCGATCCTCAATCGCTCTCTACCCTCCCTCATGGATACGAGAGGCAAAACAATCCTGGGTTCGAATTTACCCAGTTGAACAAGATATCTCCCCTTCCCCCGTATCTCCACGCTCACCGAATCCACGTTTTGCTCGACCACCACGTATTCGGTTGGAAGAAGGAACATGTCCAGACCGAGCTTCAACTCACGCGTATACTCCTGCTCAAGTCTGGCAAAAAGCCACAAAACAACGGCGGCAACAAGCGCTATCAGCTTAAGCCACCAGTCCTTGACTATCCAACGGATAAACCGCGGTGCAGACATCAAGGATTATAGAAGAGATAGTCCACCAAGTCAAGCGCTCGCATTGCCTCACGTAAAAATCCACTTGAACGTGGGTAGACTATGACCGTTTTTCTACGAGATAGAATAAAGAAATGATCATATGGCATCAAGTATGAAAAAAAACAGGGGCGTGGCATGCCGTGCCCCTGCCGCAAATTGCAGCGAAGTAAATCTAACGCAGCCACAACGCTTCGCTCACGAGTGGAGGAACGATCACCTGGAAAGAACCTGAAGCCAAGATGAGGTTTGACATTCAACAATTTGCTCTGTTGAATCGCCCCTCGGACGAGTAGAATCCAGTGGTACCCACCTATCCCTTAAAATACCCACTTATCGGTCTTGACTGGGGGTGATTTTAGCGTTAAAATTACGGTTACGCTATGGAACAGGATATATTCATCAAAGGTGCGCGGGAGCATAACTTAAAGAACATAGACGTGAGGATTCCGCGCAACAAGCTCGTAGTGATAACCGGGCTTTCGGGTTCGGGCAAGTCATCTCTTGCCTTCGACACCCTTTATGCCGAGGGTCAGCGCCGGTACATGGAGTCTTTATCGGCATACGCGCGCCAGTTCATGGGTGTCATGGAGAAGCCGGACGTTGACTTCATCGAGGGCCTCTCCCCTGCCATAGCCATAGAACAGCGCACCTCGGCGAGGAATCCCCGCTCTACAGTCGCAACCGTGACCGAGATCTACGACTACCTGCGAGTTCTCTTTGCACGAATAGGCAAGCCTTACTGTCCCAACTGCTCGATACCCATATCCAAGATGAGCACCGACCAGATCATAGACGCCATCCTGGAGTACCCGGAGGGAACAAAGCTTGTAATCCTTGCTCCCAAGATTCGAGGGAGAAAGGGGGAGTATCGGGACCTTTGGGGCAAGCTCGCGCGCAAAGGATTCGTGCGGGCAAGGGTGGACGGAGAGATTGTTGAACTGGATAGTCCGCCCACGCTTGAGAAGTACAAACAGCACACCATAGAGGTGATGATAGACAGGATAGTACTGAAGCCCAACATCCGCAAACGGCTTGCCGACTCGGTGGAGCTTGCCCTGTCCGAGGGCGAGGGGCTTTGCAGTGTTCTCGTGGACAACAAGGAGGAACGCACCTTCAGCCAGTCGCTTGCCTGCACCCGGTGCGGGTTTGCATACCAGGAGATCACACCCAGGTTGTTTTCCTTCAACTCCCCTTACGGGGCCTGCCCTGTATGCCACGGCCTGGGCACCAAGATGGAGATAGACCCGGACCGCTTAATTGTCAATCCCCGACTCTCCATACTCGAAGGCACACTCGCACCCTGGGGCGAACCGCAGGGCTGGCTTCTTGCAACCCTAAAAGCGGTTGCCAAGCGATACGGCTTTGATCTTGCCGCACCCTGGGCCGAACTCTCAGAGGAAGCTCGTAATGTCGTCCTTTACGGTTCACCTGATTCGGTAGATGTGAAATACGTTGGCCGCTCAGGCCATCGCTACGAGGGCTACGAGCGTTTCGAGGGGGTAGCCAACAACCTGATGCGGCTGCACAGGGAGACCGAATCGGACTATCGCAGACGGTATATCGAGGGTTTTATGTCCATCCTGCCCTGTCCGGCCTGTAACGGTGACCGTCTCAAACCAGAGGCGCTCTCGGTAAGACTCGGTGAGGTTAACATCCGCGACATAAGCCGGTTCTCGATACGCGCGGCGACCGAGTTCTTTGCAGACCTCAAGCTCACCAGATACGAACGCACCATCGTCAAGGAGGTAATCAAGGAGATCTCGAACAGACTGGGGTTTCTCCTGGAGGTAGGCGTAGATTACTTGACTCTGGATAGAACCGCGGACACCCTTGCAGGCGGCGAGGAGCAGCGGGTGCGGCTTGCCACCCAGATCGGCTCAAGGCTTGTGGGCGTCATCTACATACTCGATGAGCCAACCATCGGTCTGCATCCCAGGGACAACAGAAGACTCCTGTCAACGCTTCGTAAGCTGCGTGATTTGGGCAACACTGTGGTGGTCGTCGAACATGACCGCGATACGATAGAGTCGGCAGATCACGTGATAGACCTTGGTCCTGGTGCGGGTGCCGCGGGCGGGCGGATCGTAGCGCAGGGCACACCTTCCGAGATCAAGCGAGCCAGGCGTTCACTTACCGGTCGCTACCTTACCGGCAAGTGCAAGATAGAGATTCCATCCCACAGACGCTCCCCGAATCTTGACAAACTGGTGGTAAAAGGCGCGCGCCACAACAACCTCAAGAACATAGACGTAGAATTCCCCTTAGGACTTTTTATCTGCGTCACCGGCGTATCCGGATCGGGCAAGTCCTCGCTGGTCTCCGATATCCTCTACAAGGCGCTTGCCCGCCGCTTCTACCGATCCCGCTCCAAGCCGGGCGATCACGACGGGATCCAGGGCCTTGAGTATATAGATAAGGTCATAAACATCGATCAGTCGCCCATAGGCCGCACACCGCGTTCCAATCCGGCCACCTACACCCAGGCGTTCGGGCCAATAAGGGAACTCTTTGCCAAGACCAAGGAGGCCCGCATCCGGGGCTACAAGCTAGGGCGGTTCAGCTTCAACGTCCGGGGCGGGCGCTGCGAACGCTGCTCAGGCGATGGAACCTTGAGGATAGAGATGCACTTTCTGCCCGACGTCTACGTTCGCTGCGAGGTCTGCGGAGGCAAGCGCTACAACCGCGAGACCCTGGAGGTGCGTTTCAAGGGTAAAAACATCGCAGAGGTACTGGATATGACCGTTGATGAGGCATTCGAGTTCTTCAAGGATATTCCGCCTGTGGCTCGTAAGTTAAGGCTTCTCAAGGACGTAGGATTAGGTTACATTAAGCTGGGACAATCGGCTCCATCGCTTTCAGGCGGCGAGGCGCAGCGCATCAAGCTGGCAAAGGAGCTGGCAAAGATCCCAAAAGGACATACGGTCTACCTCCTGGATGAACCCACAACAGGGCTCCATTTTGAGGACGTAAAGATGCTTCTTGCGGTCCTGCAGCGGCTGGTTGAGAAACGCAACACGGTGATAGTGATTGAACACAATCCGGATGTAATCAAGTGTGCGGATTGGATCATAGACCTGGGACCCCAAGGCGGTGATGAAGGAGGTCAGATTGTAGCCCAGGGTCCGCCTGAGAAGATAGCAAAGGTCGCAAAATCCTACACCGGCAGGGTACTTAAGGAGATATTGTGAAGCTTTCAGGGCTGAAGCCCTACAATGACATCCTCAAACAGATAGCAGGGTTGACTGGAGACAAAGAACTTTACCTTGTGGGGGGTGCGGTGCGCGATCTCAGCCTTGAGCGAAAGATCCTGGACCTTGACTTCGCGGTGAAGGGTTCAGGGAGCAAGTTCGCCTCCAAGGTGGCTCGAAACCTGAAGGGCGCGTTCGTGCCACTATCAGAAGCAGAGGACGAGGCAAGGGTGGTGATCCGCAAGGAACTTGTGCTTGACTTCAAGGGCTTCAAGGATTCCATCAAAGAAGACCTTGCCGCTCGTGATTTCACCATCAACGCCATGGCTTTGGATGTGCATAAAATCCTGGAAGGAAAGCGCTCAAGCGCAATCATCGACCCCTTTGGCGGAGAGAGGGATCTGGAAAGGAGATTTATCCGCAAGGTAGGCCCGGATTCTATCCAGTCCGATCCACTGCGAATCCTTCGTGCCTACCGATTCGCCGCTCAGTTTGGATTCAGCATAGACCCGTTGCTTGAGCGGGAAGCGGAGTTCATTTCACTTGGGAACGTGGCTCGCGAACGCATCGCCTACGAGCTAATGCTGATTCTGGGTTTACCACGTGTCTATCCACTGATCAACCGTATGATCGTCGCCGGACTGATGCAGCAGATCTTCCCCTTTGCAAACTTCTGGGCGGACTACGGGGTGCGTTCACATTCGCTGATGGTTCTTGTGAGTCTGGAACGAATACTCTACCAAAAGCCTGATCGCTGGGCTCCCCACATCCGCGATAGGATAGAGGAGATTGTCTTTGACCCTCACCGTGCGGCGCTTCTTAAGCTTGCCGCGTTGTTCCACGACGTTTCAAAGCCGGAAACGCGCATGAGAATGGAGGACGGCATCCTGCACTTCTACGGACACGACACCAAGGGAGCCAAAAAGATACGCCGCGCACTCTCAAAGGAACTTCGGTTCTCAAACCAGGACGCGGAAAGGGTGGAGCAAACAGTAGCAAGGCACATGCATCTTCATCTGATCGCCACCGCACCCGAACTTACCGAGCGTGCGATGCGGAGATTTGCAAGAATTTGCGAGGACGTGGCATCGGAGGTCATGCTGCTCGATCTTGCAGATGGCTTCGCCACCGCTGGCCGAACCAGACATCTGGAGTACACCATCGTCAAGATCCTGGAACTCGCCATCCAGGACGCAAAGCGCGCCGCTTTTGTGCCTCTGGTCAACGGGTATGATCTCATCGCTCTCGGACTTAAACCAGGCCCTGTATTCAAGGTGATACTTGGAGAGCTTGAGGAACTGCAGTGGGAACGCAAGATAACCACCAAACAGGAAGGCCTGGCGCTGGTCAAGGAGAAGCTTGAGAAGGGCGAATACCACACTCCAGAAGGGAGATCAAACTCCTAAACCACCGACAACCGACATTGACAGGCGGGGGAGGATGTATATCATAAGGATAGGATGAGCGAAGCTCGTAGAGAAAAAGGCAAGGGCATTGTGGCTAAAACAAAGGCTGTATAATGACGGCTAAGATACCCTTCGATATCCCACGAGAAAGGATCGTCGAGTTCTGTAAGCGCAATCATATCAGGAAGTTGTCGATTTTCGGTTCCGTTCTGCATGAGGATTTCGGCCCGGATAGCGATATTGATCTGCTTGTTGAATTTGCCCCGGATCACATCCCAGGCCTTATTCGGTTAGCTGGTATGGAGATTGAGTTAAGCGAGATCGTCGGATGCAAGGTGGATCTGAGAACGCCCCAGGACCTGAGCCGTTACTTCAGGCAGGAGGTGCTTGACGCAGCGGTGGTGCAGTATGCAGAAGGATGATCGTCTCATCCATGCTTACTTTGACATTGATCTTGATACCCTTTGGAAGACGGTTTTGGAAGACCTTCTCCCATTGATCGCCGAGTTCGAAAAAATCGTGGAAGCTCATGAAACCTGAGGTAAGATATTCAGCATCTTGACACAGGACGCTTTTCCCTTATCATTCCAAGTCCAGGGCCTATAGCTCAGTTGGTTAGAGCGCACGCCTGATAAGCGTGAGGTCGGTAGTTCGACTCTACCTAGGCCCACTACCAAATGGGCGAACTAGCCCATCAAGCTTAAAAGGAGGTCAGTATGGGCCGTTTTATCATGAAGAAACTCCCTTTTTTGATGTTTTCCGCGGTGTTTGTCCTGGGGTGCAAGGCAGGTGGGCTTGGGCTTGTGGAGATAGAAGGACCCATTGTTTCCTCAAAGGAGATTGTCAAAGACCTGAAAAAGTTTGAGGAGAACCCTGAGATCAAAGGCGTGCTCGTCGTGGTCAACTCGCCAGGCGGAGGCGTGGGCGCAAGCCAGGAGATATGCGAGGCAATCAAGCGTGTGAAAAAGGCCGATAAAAAGGTCGTGGTATCCATGTCCTCTGTGGCGGCATCAGGCGGCTACTACGTGTCAGCACCCGCCGATAAGATAGTGGCCCTGCCAGGCACACTCACCGGCTCCATCGGGGTAATCTTAAGCTTTCCGGTCTATAAGGACCTCATGGATAAGGTAGGGGTGCAGGTCTATACCGTGAAGTCTCGCGAACACAAGGACATAGGGTCAGGATTTCGCCAGCCCACCGAGCGGGACACGCTTCTTTTGAAAGACGTGATAGAGGACGTATATCAGCAGTTCGTGGAGGAGGTTGTGGCCGGACGCGGTCTGCCGTTTGACAGCGTTTATGCGATAGCTGACGGCAGGATCATCTCAGGACGTCAGGCGTACTCCTACGGGTTGGTGGATACCTTGGGCACTCGCGATGACGCCCACCGGATACTGGCAGAGCTATGCGGTCTGGAGGGCACGCCCAAACTCATCGAGATTCCAAAGAGGAAATCGTTCCTCGAGAGGTTTCTGGAATCTAAGTTCAATCAGCTTTTCCAGCCCTCGCTGCGTTACGAGCTCCAGTTGAGGTAGGAGTATGGCCGAGGAGGTACTTCTTCCACAGATTCCTCTGCATGTGCTTGCGCGGATCGCACGCGACGAAAGGGTTACTCATGGAATCACCAAAACGAGATCCGTGCTGCTTTACACCGATATCTCGGGTTTTACGCCGCTTACCGATGCGTTGACCGCCGCCGGTAAGGAGGGGATCGAGGGGGTTACGGAGATACTCAACGACCACTTCGGGCGACTCTCTCGAATACTTTCAGACTACAATGGCATTCTACTAAAACTGGGCGGCGACTCGCTGCTTGCCCGTTTCGACGGTTTGGATGCCGTTGACCGCGCCACCGATGCGGCATGGGAGATGCTGGACTGGTTCAAGAGACACCCTGAGGTAAAAACGCGCAGAGGTGAGTTCGATTTATCCATGAAGGCAATCGTGGGAGGCGGGTCCTACTTTGAGGCGATCCTTGGGAATGAGGAAAAGAGTGACTGGTTTCCCTTGGGAAAGCCAATCGAAGAACTGGCTATAGCGGAAAAGTCGTTGGATCCGGGTGAATTTATCATAAAGAAGGGGCTACGCGAGGAGATATTCCCTGAGGAGGCCTACCCGGTGATCAATGACTCCGAACGCGAAAAACTTGCCGGGTTGACGCGTGCGTTCCTGCCCGCAGGCAAGAGCGGAAGGCTTTCGCTCTCCTCAGGCGGGGAGTACCGTGTGGTGGCGTCTATATTCTTGAATATCCAGGGTTACGATGCGGCAAATCCAAACTTCAAAGCCCTCAACGATTTCTACACGAGCCTTGGAAAGCTCCTTTCGAGTTATCATGGAACAATCAACAAGGTGGACATCGCGCCCCAGGGAAGCAGGTTTCTGATACTATTCGGTGCTCCTTTAAGCCATGAGCAAGATCGAGCGAACGCTGCAGGGTTCTTCTGCGATCTGAAAGATTTAAAAACCCCGCTTAAGCTGAAGGCAGGACTTGCATACGGCGCTTGCTTCGCCGGGTTCATAGGCGGACACCAGAAGGAGTATACGGTCATCGGCCAGCGTGTGAACGCCGCTGCGAAGATAACGACAGCATCAGAATCCGGCGAGTTCGTAATCACCCAAGAGGCCGCCCAGAAGTTTTCAGATCTTTATGAGATCGAGGAGATGCCCGAGGTTGAGGTGGGCGGTATAACCTATCCTCGCTTCAGGCTGGGCAAAGCCAGGAAGCCTGCAGGACCGGAATTGGTCGAGTGGATAACGCATGAATCGGAGCTCCGCCGTACGGTTGAGCTTGCCCGGGGGGAAAGCAAAGTGGTGGGTATTGCAGGCGATCACGGGATGGGCAAGAGCAGGTTTCTACATAGATTAGCCCAAAGACTCGCTCCTACGCACGAGGTGCTTGAGGTATCACTCGATGAAAGAGGAGCACCCTATCAGGTCTTCCGGCGCATCCTCATGAGCCAGGCTTCCATCAAGGAAGACGACTCCGCAGATGCAAAGCATAAAAAACTAAAAGATCATCTGAGGGATGTTGCAACCAGGGCTGATGAGAACCTTGAGGGTGACGAGCTCCTGAGACGTTTTGCGTTCATCGCAGGTATGCTATTTGGTCTTGAGCAAGCACAAGAAGAAATAGCCGCGTATTCTCCTGAGCTGAGGGTTGAAAACTTGATGGACGCCTTCCGAAGCTACGTTCTTCGACGAGGAGCAGTGCGTCCATTGGCTCTCCTGGTTGACGATTCTGCAAGAGGCGAGGTAGGTTCACTAAAAATGCTTGCATTCGCCGCGCGGACAATACCCCGGCTTAGGCCGCAGGGGATAACCTTCTTCTTTACATACAACCCGGAGTATGAAGAAACGTTCTGCGAGGGATTCGAGATCGCGCAAGGGGATTTGGATCGGATTAGGCTTGAGCCGCTTTCTGCATCGGATTCAAGAGAACTTGCGGAGAAAATACTGGGTGCTGGGGCCGATGATGCGGTTCATCAATTCCTTTACGAGCGTTCGCTCGGCAACCCGTCGGTTCTTGAACAGTGGGCCGGCTATCTTTTGGATAAGAACTTAATTGCCGAGATGGACGGCAAGTGGGTAATGGGCGAAGGGGTGGATGCGGCGGAGATTCCTGACGATCTTTACAGCCTTGTCTTTTCCAGGCTGGATAGATTGCCTGAGGAGATCCGCCAGGCACTCAGGCTGGGTGCTGTCTACGGAATGCACTTCCCCTCTACGATCATTGCGCATGCCATGAAGAAGGGTGATGTGGGGGAACTTATGTCCCATGCAACAGCCTCAGGACTTATCTATTCCATAGAGGCGGGCGAGACAGAGTACGTATTCAGGCAAACGCTGGTGCGCGATGTCTGCTACGACTCGATCCTTCGCGGTGATCGCGAGCGTCTGCACCGAGAGGTTGCACGTGCTGTCGAGACCCTTTACGCCGAATCGCTCGATCGCTATTTTGCGATGCTTGCCCATCACTCGACCGAATCCGGCGACTGGGAACAGGCGTTCAATTACAGCTTACGGTCGGCCAGAGAGAACCGCCGGTTATTCCGTAACGAGGCGGCCCAGGAAGATTATTCACGTGCCATAAGGATATGGGAGGATCACTTCGGCGAGGGGTTAAGTGAAGAGCTTTTCTGCGCCCACTTCGACCGAGCTGGGGTCTTAGAGTATCAGGGCCGGTTCGAAGAAGCGGCTAAGGACTACGTAACCGCTCGCAATCTCGCGATCCGCAAGGGACTGGCTGAACGCGAGGTTAACGCCCTGAACAAACTGGCCCACGCCTCCCGGGCCATTTCAGATTTCGAACATCTGTTCGAGTACGCTGAAGAAGCCCTCAGACGTTCCGAAACCCTCTCGTACAATCAAGGTAAAGCGGTTGCTTTGCTTGAACGAGGAGCCGGAGAGGCTCAGCAAGGTAACCCTGAGAAAGCAGAAGCCGACTTCAAGGCGGCTCTCGACCTTAGCCAGGAGTCAGGGGATGCGGAGGACATAAACCGCTCGCTCAACAACCTGGCCACGCTTAACAGAGCCATGGGACGTCCAAATCAATCCCTGAACTACTATGAGCGGGCTATCGCAGTTGCCGAGAAATCGGAAAACAAGCTGCTCCTGACGAACAATCTCTTAAACATCGCACGGTTGCTGCTTCAGATGAGACAAGGGGACAGGGCTCAAAGTTATCTCGAACGCACGCTAAAGCTAGCCCTGGAGATAGGTCACCGCCAGACGATAATCCACTGCACAATGGAGATAGCAGGTCTTGAGATGATGCGCGGAGATTTCGCGGCTGCACATTCAAGGCTTGAGGAGGCTGAGAGCAGGGCGGAGGAGTTGCAGAATCCTGAGTTGAGCGCTGAAGTTCAGATGAAACTGGGGCACCTTTACCTTTACGGAGGACGCCTCAAGGAGGCTCTTGAACCCTACGGACGAGCGCTTCAGCTTTGCAAGATGGTGGGTGCGCCTGATCCCCTGGCAGAGGCACATGCAAATATAGGAAATATCCTTCAGTCGCTCAGGAGAATGGATGAAGCGCTACCCCATCTCGAAGAGGCCTATAAACTATCCAGAGAGGTTGGAAATCAGCCGGGAGCGATAGAGGCCCTGATCGCTCTCTCTTCCTTGAATAATCATGAGGGTCGGTTCGCGCAAGGACGTGCTCAAGCCCAGGAAGCCCTTGAACTCGCCAGAGAAATAGGTGACGCCTGGGGCGAAGCGGGCGCTCGACTTCAGTACGCTGCCTCCAACATAACCCTGGCGCTTTACGAGGAAGCACTCGAGGCCCTTGAGTTCACAGATAAGACGGCCCAATCCCCAGAGATGGCCCCTATGACAACCGATGCCCTGAGAATGCGAGCTAATATCTACGCGAGACTGGGGCGGTTTGCCGATGGGCTGCGCGAGGCCGATCGTGCAATCGAGATGGCACGGCGCAGCGAGAATCCGAGACAGACGTTTATGGGAATGGCGGTTCGTCTCGAAAATCTTATAGGCACAGGCGATATTGAAACAGCCGTGGCTGAGCTTTTGGAGTTGCAGCAACTCGCCCGGCAACTGGATAATCCTGCGTTCCACGTATCCGCTCGTGTCACTGCTGCAAAGATCAATCTGGCAAACAAGATGTATCCTGCGGCGCGAGAGGTGCTGGAAGGTATAGAGAAAGAGTTAGGGGACTGGATGGGGGAAAGCGAGCGGCTTGAAGCTCTCCTGCTCCTTGCTGAGGCAAAAAAGGGCGAAGAGGCATTCGCTGAGGCCGAGGAAGTCGCCAAGGATCTGCTGGAAAGGATCGGTGAACGCCCGCTTCCGGCACTCACAATCCCTGCCCATCTCATTCTGGCTCAGCTTGCGACAAGAAGCCTCGACTTTAGAGAGAAGAAAGACGGCACCTCACATCCTAGCTTGTTTTCTCGAATCCTGCATCCCTTCTCATACGGTAGGTGGAACCGGCACCAGAAGGAGGCCGCTGGGGCGGCCAAAGGGTTAATCAACTCGCTCTCGCCTGAAAACGCGCAGGCTATAACGAATCTGTTTGTACAAAAAGGCCTCCAGAAAAAGCGGATATTACCGAATGCCTCAGAGCCGAGCAGCGAACCTGAAGAAACAGACACCGCCGATTGAGCCTGATAAAAATCCGCAAAAATACAGAAAATTACCACGCACCACCACTGCCTCCTCCTACATCTCGCCAACCGATCCGGATTAATCTCCTTAAAAGAATACCCCGCGCCGATACGACTGCGCGGGGTTAAAGGAACGTTCTGCCAGGGATCAGTAGTGTCCTACGTGCTGGGCGGTTTGGAACGCATAGCGAAGCCAAACCCTGAGGGCATCACCCTCGCCTAACATAAGGGCAGGTACTACGTCTATACCCTCGACCGCAAACTTACCGTAGTAATCATCAGCGATCTTGAAGTGGTATACCTTTCCATTCTCAATCAGCATGGTATCGAAGTAGGCTTCGGGTGCGTTCTGAACCTTAAGCCAGCTGTCGATATATGTATGTGCGTCTGCAATTCCGTTCTTTTCGATCTCTCCAACCGCAAGCGCGGCCCCACTAGTAACATAGAGATTTTCACCTTGTGCATCTGTAAAGAAGAAGAAGTCTGCTGTTGAATCGGCTGACATAGAAGTAGGTTTGCCGGTCTCACGATTAAAGATAAAGGCGTTATCTTTACCTTCTTCAGGAGGGATTCCCGGGCCATGACCCAGGTAGGAACCCGAACCCCAAGGCCGTGGATAGAACATGCCGCCGAAACCCACGGTCGAAACCGTGTCGCCTACCATCTCGCCGCGGCCTTCAAAATAGTACTGCTTACCGTTCTTTAATCCGCCTTGCTCGAGTGTCGTATCGTGGGTGATATCCGAGGCAATAGGCACTCCGAGCTCGCTGCCAGGGACTCCACCCATTGTGTCCGGACCAAGATAGATGCTTACACCTTCAAGCCCTTCAGGCAGCTCGGCTGGAAAACCTTTGATCTCTATTCTAACGCTGTCGTCGCCCGGAGTGGCGATCACCGTGAGCTCCTCGGTGAGCAGTTTCTTGATCGCCTCAACGTCCGGGGGCTTGGGGAACAATCCACAACCCACGATAAGGATTATTAAAGGCAGGACTATCAAGATTTTCTTCATCACGCCTCCTTTGGCGTCGGTTCAAGGTGAACCGGTTTTAGGCTCCGTAGGGGCGAATAACGCCCAACACCATAGCATAACTAATGTCTGGACTGTGTCAAGGGGGTAATCTTCCTCAAAAATCTGCCTGAGTTGTTTCTGTTTACTCAGAATTGACTATCTGAGATTGAAGTATCTTCCAGAGATATGCATCAGCCTTAAGCTATTCACAGTAACCATACCAAAAGGCAGTATCACTATCTTGGGGGACAAGACGAAGGTGACCTCTGAGAACGCAAACAAATACAGGCGTACGAGAACGTTTGCTCAGGGTTCCTGAAGAACGCGACTTCTTCGAGTCTATGGCAGACCATAGAAAGAAATTTGACCTCGCCTATAACAACAGATATCATCTCAAGGAGACGGTATGAAATCCCCTCTTCCTTTCTGGAAGATTTATTTCTGAGGAAAGACGGTGATACAACCATAAGGATCAGTAGTCTCCCACACCCACTTGCGGTCTGCAAGGGGTATATCGAACCTGCCTGATCCTGACTAAGACGCCATCTATCAAGGCAGAACGACCAGCTCAACGCGGCGGTTCCGGGCGCGTCCGGCTTCGGTATCGTTGGACGCTACAGGCATACTCTCGCCGTATCCACGAGCCTGAAGACGTCCCGTAGGTATGCCATGTACCCGGATCAAGTAATCGCGCACCGCCTCGGCTCGACGCTGGGAAAGCAAAAGGTTTTTCTCAGCCGAACCCTGGGAATCCGTATGACCTCCGATCTCGATGTGAATATCCGGGTTTCCCTCAAGGACACGCACCGCCTCATCTATGGCTGGATAGGTCTCCGGTGGAATCACGGCGCTTCCTGATGGAAAGTAGATACCGCTGATGCGGATACGCGCATCGCTCTTAAGCATCGAAATCGTTACTGCAAACGGCATACTTGCCGAAACCAAAACGGACTCTTTCTGGGGCAGGTAACCTGGGACAACTGCCTCGATCGTGTAGGAACCCGGGGGCATGCTGAAATGTGCCTCACCAACCTCATCGGTAGCCAGAGTGACGCCTGCTACAGCCACCGAAGCACCAGGAATGGCGCTACCGGTTTGGCGATCGGCAGTTTTTACTATAAGGTGTGCGCCGGTGCGATCAGGTTCAAGCCCGATCTCAAGCACCGAGGTGCGGCGAGGGGTAAAGTTCAGGGTATAGGTCTGAGGCGTATATCCGGGTGCGCTTACGATCACCTTGTACCGACCGCTCTGCACATCCAGAACACGCTCGCCGCTCGGGCCGATTACAAAAACGCCCGGATAGTGATTTTGGATTGTAACCTGGGCGGCTACAGGCTCATCGGTAGAAGCATCCCATACCTTGACAAAAACCAAGGCCTTGCGCCTTACGATCTGCGGAACCGGTGAGTAAGACAGACCTAGTGAAATCTGATTCACATACTCCACCCCTTCAAGATCGATACTGCGGGCGTCAGGGGTAAGCCCAAAGTCAGCCGCATAAAATAAACTTATCCCGATATCGGTAAGGATCCGCACCCCGGGCGTCAGCCTCACGGGGAAGGAATCAGCAAACACCTCAGCCGTAAGCTCGATGTAGGGATTGAAGAAGTCGTAGCGTAACTCCGCACCCGCCCCTAGAAGGACACCGGCTTTCTCACGCAGAAGTCCTCCCAGGTTGAGATGGGTTGCGAAAATCTCAGTTTCTCTGGTGGCAAGCACGCGGACGGAGCCGCCGAATACCCCGGGATCGAAGAAGGAGGAACGTATGGGCAGAAAGGTGCGTGCGTCAAGGCCAACGGTCCAAAACTCAAGAGGCCAGGTATACTTTGCACCAAGTTCCAGATCCCAGAGACCGAAAGAAGGCATCGCCCCTTCACTAATCTGAGGATAGGAGTAACCAAGACCCCAGGCAGCGTTAAGTTCAAGGGACTCAAAGGGAACCCAGGAACCGAACAGGCGAAAAACGGAGTTATCCCATGTCCTTATATCCCAGTCGAACATGTGTTCGGCACCGTGATCTGTACCTGCAAACGAGGCACCGACCGTCCAATTGTAAAGTCCTTGATTGCGGGCATCGATTATCCTTACAAGACCTTCGCCGCCGGAGACCAAAGGCTCGGCCCACAAACCAAATACCAAACCGGAAATCACACACGCCAAAACCATTCTTTTCATGATAACCTCCTTAATTTAGCCGCAACATGAACCGCAGCCATCCGCAGAAGTCCGCCGAATCAAGTACCTCTATAACTAAGACGTGCATCACCTATGGGATGTTCCAGCTAGCGAATCACCTCGTCAAGGTAGATACCTATCCTTCCCGGCTTAAGTCTTATACGAATACCCCTGCCCTCTCGGAGGATGAGCATAACGACATCTTTCTTCTTGGGCTTAACCGAGGCTATCGCCTTTCGCAGGTCGAGATAGACCTTTATCTTCTTGTGGTTGTAGCTCAGGACAACGTCCCCCGGCTCAAGTCCAAGGGAATCGGCCTGGGTGCCGGGCACGACCTCCTTGATCACCACCAGTTTCTTGACCCCTTCGGTGGCCTGCCAGGCTGTCTCGGTACCAAGTTTGACTAACGCTGAGCAGGCGGCCTGACGCAGCATTTGAGGTTCGCTTTCGTCTGCAAGTATTTGATTCAAAAGGGCTTCTGAACCGATGCAACGGCGCGCTCCCAGAAGGTAGATGATCTGTTCCCTCAGTTCTGTGGATTCCTGCTCTCTGTAAAGCTCAAGCAGTCCTGCTTCGATGTCGGCCACCGAATCGTCAAGACAGAGGATGGATTTCAGAAGTTCAGCGTGTGCAACAGGTTCAAGCTCGGAATCCGGCCAGAGGAGTGCGGTAAGTGGAAGGGGTTCTTCTTCGTAGAGCCGGCAGTAGACGAAATCCCGCGCGTCCTCGATCATCTCACGGGTTATCTGATGCTTGCAGGGATAACGTATGATCTCTGCGGACACCCCGTATGCGGCCAGGGTATCAACGGCCGCCTTACCCTCGGCAAAATCCACGACATTGTCATAGACCCCGTGCAGGGCGCGGACAGCAAGACTCGATGCCGCGCTGTCCAAGGGATTGATGGAATCTATCTGGACCTCAAGCCATGCCCCAGCCGGGATAAGGCCGCGGAACAGTTCGGGATACCGGATGCCGACCTCGTAGGTCATCATCCCGCCCTGGGAAAAGCCGTAAAGGAAGACCTTGCGAGGATCAACCGGGTAGTCCTCTTTGACCTGCTGGATACACTGAAGCACCCAGCGGGTGCTCTGATCCACGGTTTTTCTGTGGAAGCCAGAATCTCCCCACATGTACCATGCCCAGCCCAGATTACCCTCAAGATCGACAGGGTAAGGGGTCTCCGGGTAAAGACCGATGGCACCTGCAGGATAAAACGACTGGGCAGTGCCAACGTATGCTCCCATGCGGTCGCCGAACCCGTGCAGGGCCACTATCAAGGGATAGGTCTTGCTGGTATCAAACTCATCCGGCAACTCAACCGTGTAGCCAAGCTCGATGTCAAAGCGCGCGGTGTCAACGATAATCTCAGCCGCGAGCGCGGCAACAAGTATAAAGGATAACAGGAGAACCTTCTTCACAATGCCTCCATTGATTTTATGGGAATATACGCATCCAGCTGATGATGTCAATTGAAACGGGGTGTCATTGTGAATCCTCGTAGGGGCTGACCTTCAGGTCAGCCGATTATTAAAGAACGGGCCGACTTAAAAGTCGGCCCGTACGTTTTAGGGATATTTCGCACAGGCTAGAAAGCCTGCGCTCCATTAACCCCACCGCATATTGTTCCTTGACATCAAGCTTGATCCGGATATTCTGCACCCCGCCCCCTATCCCCCTCCACACAGGGAGGGGGAACCGATGAGAGTTCCCCTTCCCTGATGGCGTAGCACTACCGTCTAGTAAAGGGGTCGCCAACTCCCAGGCGGCGGGGGAAGGGGAGAAAACACTTGACAACAACTCCCTCACACATATCCTTCATTCCAATGGACGGCCGATTCCCCGTAGTCAGGGTTGGAGAGGAGTATCTCAGTTATCAGAAGACGGGCAGGGGCGAACCCTTATTCTCGTTGCACGGCTGGGCCGGGTACGAGCGGACGTTCGATGCCATCCTGCCATACTTTAACCCGCACTTTTCGGTCTACCAGCTTGCCTGGCCAGGCTACGGTTCGGCTCCTTTGCGAAAAGGCGGATACACCCTGGACGACATGGTCAGATGGGTAGATACCTTCAGGGAACACTTTGGGTTCCGTAAAATCTACCTGATGGGTAACTGCATCGGGGCCAACGTCGCGCTCGAGTATGCCTACCAGCACCCGGACAGACTGAAATGTCTCATCCTCAACGAGCCGCACGGCTTCATGCCCTTCTATTTCTATCTGCTGATCTACCCGGTAATCGGGGATGTTCTACTGAGATTGCTCTTCAAGACCCCTCCAGGCCGTGCGCTTATTATGCGTACGTTTCCGCTGGAGGAAAAGGAAGGCACAGGCTACACTGAGAGACGTCTGGCCGCAGTTCCGACCCCTTCGATGTCCGCGTTCCTGCGTGCGATGTATCTATATGCACGCTTCACCAATCCTTACGCCAGACCCAAGGTAAAGGTGCCGACCATATTTCCCATGCCTCAGAAGACGTTCGGACAGGTTGCGGCCTTCGAAAGACTATACGGGTGCTGTTTTGAAGACCTGAAGATCCTAAAGGTCGAGGGTGCGGTTCACAACCCGGTGGTGGAAGACCCGGAAACCTTTGCCAAGGCGGTGCTTCCCCAGTTAGGTATCAAGGGTTGAGATAAAACAAGCGATGGAAGTCTTTTAGTACCCTCGCAACTAATCTGGATACGTACGAGGATTTTAATCCTCCCCTCGCCCTTCGGGGCGAAAGATCGGAGTTTCATATGGAAGCCAACCTTTATGATCGACTCTCCGCTTTTGTTCTGCGATCTTTTCACCGAAAGCGAAAAGGAGCAATCGATAGTCTTGACAAAACGGAAAGGTTGGGGATACTCTTACGGAGACTACAGGGTGTATGAATAGAATCACACGTGATGAGGCACGAGCCCTAGCCGCGGAGTTGGGGCTGGATGAAGAGCTCAGGGTTCATGCGAAAGGTGTAGCCAACCGCGCCGAGACCGTATGTGAGATCCTTGAAGGAGCCGGACACAAGATAGATACGGAGATTGTGGTTGTGGCGGCTCTGCTTCACGACCTTGGACGCACCCGTGCCCACGGCCTGAATCACGCGGCGGTAAGTGCAGAGATCCTTCTAAAACGAGGACTCAAGAAGACGGCTGAGATAGTGAAGGTCCACGCCCTGCCTCAAACGGGAAAACTCAGCCTGGAAGCCAAGGTACTCATCTACGCCGATACCACTACCGGGCCGGACGGCGAACCTATTGATCCCATGAAAAAGCTTGAGTTCCTGCGCAGATTGGGGGATGAGTGGGTAAACGAGGAGGAAAAACTCCTTGCCAAGGAAGCCTACGAGGTGAAACGCCGCGTGGTTTCGGAGATAGACGCTCTCATCAAACGCGCCATGGCCGCCTCCTGAACCGAACCACATCCCATCATTCAACCGAAGTCAGCAGTAACTGTATTCCTGACGCTCATCGTATCTTTACCTGATCAGCTTGACAGAATCCACCTGCCAGCTATAATCTTTTAAGTAAACGCTTAAATAGTGAGAAGGATGCGCAGGATAGTTTTGGAAGAGCGCGCCCGGATATTACGCGCGCTCGGCACTGAGAGCCGGATGCGGATAATAGAGCTTTTGAAGGAAGGACCGCTTGAGGTCGGCGCAATAGCCGTAAGACTGGGGATCAGCCAGAGTGCAGTATCCCAGCACATGAAGGTGCTTAAGGAGCTGCATCTTGTTTTCGACGAGCGCCGCAGCTACTTCATCCACTACTCCCTTAACCCGCGCGAGTTCGTAAGGTTAGAGGGGATGATGCGGGCGGTGTGTCGTATCTCGTCCGAGCGATCGCTTCGCCGCGTGCGCCGCGAGCGGCTGTCTGCGCTTCGCGATCAGCTCAAGGCGGAGCTTGAGCGAGTCGAACAGGCGCTTTCTATGTTGGAAGAGGAGGAAGAAGCCTAGAATGTAGCACAGGCTCTCCAGCCTGTGCCTTTGATTCACACATTCGTCGTCGCCAGTTTGTAGAGGCAAGACATGCCGTGCTCCCTGTAAGATAATTTAATCCGTGCAATCTGCGTTCCGAAGGAGAACGACTGCAAGGAGTTCTAATCTGCGGTTCATTATCTTGACCTCAGTGCCAGGTTACGTATCATCCTCTCATGGAAGTGATCCTTGCCGGCTTCAACCTGGATACCGAGACGATCGAGGATCTCAAGGAAGGTCGTAAGGACGTGCCGATCACGCCTGAGACCATTTCCGCGGCATACGCACGGATCAGCCGATCACCAATGAGGGTTGATCAACTGAGGGCGCAGGCGCGGGAGAAGGTGGAACGCGCCCGCCGCTCGAACCGAACCATCATCTTCGAGATGGGGCATCACTCGGTGGCCGAGCACGCCTGCTTCAACTTCGACGTGATCGGTATCTCGAGACTGGCGGTGGAGGCTTTGCAGGGATTCCGTCTTGCTTCATATACTGAGAAGTCACAGCGCTACATTACATTGAGCGACGATTTTGTGCTCCCCCAAGAGATCGTGGAACTGGGCAAAGAAGATGAGTTCAAGGAAGTCATCGCCGTCCAGAACGCCCTCTACCACTCGCTGTTTGAGGACTTAAGGACCTACCATGCCGAGCATGATCCGGTTCTGGCAGGGAATAAGAGGGATCTTGCCAACCGGGCCAAGGAGGACGCCCGTTACGTTGCCGCACTGGCAACCCAGAGTCAGCTTGGGATGACCGTTAATGCCCGGGAGCTTGAGCTTATGGTGCGCCGGTTTGCATCCCATCGGCTGGCCGAGGTAAGGGGGCTTGGACAAAAGCTCTACGATGAGGCCAGGCGCATAGCGCCCTCGCTTCTTCTCTTCTGCGAGCCTAATCGCTTCGATCGGGAGACCTATCCCGCTTTGGCCGGGTGCGCAAAAAAACTTGAGTCCGGGAATCCTCCTCAAGCCGATGTGACACTTATCGAATCAACGGAAGATGCCGACCTTAAACTGCTTGCCGCACTTCTCTACCGCGTCAGCTCTGCATCCTTCGAGTCATGCAGGCAGGCTGTCGAGAAGATGACCGACCAACAGCGGTTGGATTTAATAAAGATCGCATTTGAGCGAGCCGAATTGTACGATTCGATGCTGCGCGAGTTTGAGCACCTGGTGCTGAGTTATGAGTTGATCTGCTCGGCCTCATGCTTTGCCCAGCTCAAGCGCCACCGGATGGCGAGTATATCGCCACAGCCTTACGATCCTGACCTTGGGTTCAGCCTGCCGGAACCCATCGAGAGGATCGGTCGAGAAGCGGAGTTCAAGCACATCATGGAACATAGCCTTACACTTTATCATGAGATAGCCCGTGAGAATCCTGATGCTGCCACATATATCCTCACCAACGCCCACCGCAGAAGGGTGCTTGTGACATTAAACGCTCGCGAGCTTTACCACTTCTCAAGGCTGCGTTCGGATTCCCATGCGCAGGCCGAGATACAGGGGATCTCTAACCAGATGGTCCATCTGGGTAAGATGGTTATGCCTCTGGCCCTCCTGCTTGCCGGCGGCAAGGACGCCTATCCCCAGATGTATGCCAGGATTTTTGGACATCCCCCCAAGGTCATCGAGGCCGAACTGCCCGGCGAGCGGACCATAGACTCGTAACACTCAGCTCCGTTTAGCGATGGAGCCTCAATCTCCATCTGTTAGACTTGAGAGGGTAGGGGTTTTCTTCAAGCCTTATCCTGTCAGCATCACAATCAAACACCTGAAAGCTATCCCTTAGCCTGCGTTAAACCCTAAATCGAGTCCGGGTCCCCGCGCGGATGTAGAACAGACGCGTGGGGCGTTATTTAATCTATGAAAAGTATGTCTATGGATTCATCACCCTTAGCGATGGCCTCGTCAATCTCCTCGTGCATCATAAGTGGATAGGTGGCCTCGTTAATCAACGCACGGGATGTTCGGGTCTCACGTTCGTTGCCGTCCGGCATGGTGTACTGAAAATCCCATGCTAAAAGGAGTGCCCGCGTCCCGATGCCGTTGAGCTTTCGCACCAGAGGCACGTAGTCTCCGTCGCAGGCAAGAAGCGCCACTACGTCAAGCTGTTTGTGAACCGCGAGATCGAACGCCTCAAGCGAGAGCCAGACATCTATGCCTTTCTCCTGAGGTCTGAAGGAGCGCTCATCTACAGGAAGGTAATGCTGAACCACGCCGGCGCGGATGAGCACGTCGTCGAACAGACGCTCGGCCTTGAGCTTGCCTGCATGATCGGCGGCCTCGGCACTGAATCTGCCACGAAAGTAGTGGGCCTCTACGATATGCACGCGTGTTGCATCAACATCCTCAAGCTCGGAAACCTTTTGGCGGATAAACTCGTGAATCCCGTATATAGATATCCGTGATTGCTTGGAGTGGTAAAATTTGTAGTAGTTGCTTACCTCGTTGAGGTAGCCACCGTCATAAAACACCGCCACTCTTACCATCCCCTTCTTTTCACTACGTTCAAGCATCATCTCTCCTTAAGCTAAACATCTTGCTGTATCCTTTCAACTAACGCTAAATGCCGGTCCGGTTCTACTCGCCGCCGAAACGACACTCTACCACCAATTATTATCGAAATTCAGCACACGTCAACCCCTATAACTATCTACAAGAAGGCGACCAATCAGGTAAGCTCAAGCCTTTCAGCTTTTATCTGCCTCACTTTTTCTTTTCTGCTTTGGCCCCGGTTCCGTCTTTTCCTTGAACAGCTCGGCTATGCCTGCAATAGAGGCCATCACGTTACTGGCCTCGTAGGGGAGGAACACCTTGTTCGCCTTGCCCTGGGCAATGGCCTGAAGTGCTTCCAGATATTTGATGGCGATGAGGTCGTTGGTTGGATCGCCTTCGTGGATTGCTGAAAAGACGTTCTTAACCGCCTTGGCCTCGCCTTCGGCAATGGCGATCTTCTTGAACCGTTCGGCCTTGGCCACCCGCTCGATGGCTTCAGCCTCGCCCTCGGCGCGAAGGATGGCCGACTGCTTCTCACCCTCGGCCTTGAGGATACGAGCCTGTCTGTCGCCTTCGGCCTTGTTGATGGTCGCTTCCTTTACGCCTTGGGCTTCAATGACCATGGCGCGGCGCTCACGCTCGGCGCGCATCTGCTTGTGCATGGCGTCGGTCACGTCGCGGGGCGGCTCGATGCGCTGAAGCTCAACACGGGTTACCTTGATTCCCCACTTGTCGGTCGCATCGTCAAGAACCTGACGCAGCTTGGTGTTGATGGACTCGCGGGATGTAAGCGACTTGTCGAGCGTAAAATCACCAATCACATTCCTCAGGTTGGTCTGGGCAAGCTTGACTGCCGCCAAACGGAAGTCCTTAACGTTATAGACAACCTTTACAGGATCGGTTACCTCGTAGTAGATAACCGCGTCAACGGTCACAACCACGTTATCCGCGGTGATAACCTCCTGCGGCGGGACGTCCACCACCTGCTCGCGCATATCCACCCGGGTAAGCTTCTCCAGGAACGGGTTTATCATGTTAAGACCGGACGAAACCGTGCGCTGGTACTTACCCAGTTTTTCGACCAAACCCTTCTGCCACGGCCGCACGATGCGGATCGCGGCCAGCACTACGATCAGAATAAAGACCGCAACGATTACTATTATAGTAATCCAAATAGCCACTTATTCCTCCTTTACTTTAACAATAAGCCGCACGCCCTCGACGCGAACGACCTCTACTTTGGCTCCCGATTCAATGGGGGTTCCCTCGATACTGTCCGCCCGCCACTCCTCTTTTGCCACCCGAACCATTCCTTTAGCTGGTCATGGGATCAATCCGCTCGATCACCACGCCCTGTTTCCCTATCATGCGGTCCGCGGCCACCCCTTCCTTTGAGGCCTTGCGAGTTACCCTTTTGAAAAACACCCGAGAGAGCCCGAAGAGCACGGCAGAAACCGCCACAGCAACGAGAATCTGCGACCAGATGGGTAATCTCAGCAGGGCAAACAAGGCACCCGCAACTGCTCCGATGCCGAACCACATCAGGGCAAAACCCTCGGTCACCATCTCCCCTACGAAGAACAAAACCGCTATCGCGACCCAGACGATGAGCATGATTATATGAATATTCATCAGTCAACCTCCTGAACTGAAAGCTCTCAGCTCACTATTCAAATTACAACCAATCTTGTGAGGTTATTCAACATCCGCTGAAGGATAAACACTTAAAGGGATATTATCAAGCGAACTAATGCTGACTTTATCTCAAAGGACAAATGATCGCAGGAAAAACCTGCGGGGGAAGCTATAGCTTCCCCCGATTTAATTGATTATCAAACCTTGTGCTGTTATTACCTCACAATCAACACCCGTTCGGTGCAGGAGGAGCCACAAGCTGAAAGGCGAACGAAGTAGACGCCTGCAGAAACGCGGGATGCGTTCCAGGCAATCTCGCCCGACCCTGCAGGGGTATGCCCTTGCTTAAGGGTTTGGACCCTGCGGCCCGCGGCGTCGAAGACTGAGATATTGATGTCTGAGGCATGTGGCAGGGAGTAACGAAGACCAATCAAGCCATCCGAGATGTTTGCGGTGGTAAGGTTCAGTTTGACAGGGGCGCCAGGGGCTGTGGTTTCATCTTCTTCTATCCCGATCCAGGGGAAGCCCTGATTGAACGCCGCTTTGACCGCATCCGCATTTGCCTGAAGCTCACTTAGGGTTTCAGCAAACACCACGGCCAGGGTGTAGTCGTACTCGTCGCCAGGATTCATATCGGGATAGGGACCGGATTTAAGGAATATTCTTACGTCTTCCGGATCATCCCAGGATTCGAAATCGGTAGCCTTCAGGTGCTCATACTTCAGGCTGTCCTGCTTCCAGTTGGTAAATATATCTGCCACGGAATCATTAGGCCACGCCTCAAAACCAGTGGCACCTACATCTCCCGTGGTCTCGATCAGGACAACGCCGACGTAACCCGCCGGAGTACCCCATCCAGATTCGGAGCCATCGGCATCATAAGCATATCCGAGATCCCTCAATGCATCGTAGTCGGCAAGGTCGTCCATGTCAGCGCCGATATCCGGGTCTGCGAAGTATCCAAAGTAGGGGGCTTCCAGTACATGCTCGTTCATGTTACGGATCTTGTAGTTAAGAACGATCACGTTGGTCAACGCGCTCCTCCTCCAGGCGTAGCTTCTCTGCTCCACACGGATGCCCAGTCCCTGGTTATCGTAGGCGTCGATCTCTGGATCAGACGGAAGCCAAATCGTGGTTGCGTCATCAAGCGGTATCCAATCGCCGCCTACCGCGTAGGTATCCTCGTGGGAAACGAGGTCTCCTTTCGAGGGATCAAGCTGACTTTCAGGTGGACGATTCTTGTTAAGCGCAGTATCCGCAAACGGCCAGAGGACCTGATACGGCTTCGGGGTTTCTCCTGGGCGGGCAAAGAGGCGATCTCCTTCGCCATCAAGACCGTATCCCTCAGGGATAAGCATATTGCTGAAGTAAAGCCCAACAGTGTCCCTATCGACTACCTCCATCTCGGGAACGCTCATCCCGCCCATATCGCTGGAGAAGGCTGCCTTCGAGACATTCGGCGTACCCTGATCTAAGGCACCGAACCAAAAGCCCATAGCGTAAAGGTAGAACTGCTTGGATCCGGCAGGGTATTCACCGTTATTACCCCGAACATCAGGATATTGATTTATTGAGTAGTAGGCGGGCAAACCTTCGTACAGATGCTCATCCAGAATGTGCCGTGAAAAAACGCCGCCCTGCATGGCATTACAAACCAGGAAGTCGGAAACATTACCCGTCCCGGTCCACCAAAGATACCAGAAAGCGGCCGGCTCGTCGGTGACCTCGCTCAGTAGCCGGTATCCCGATGACGGCTGGGGAACCGTCATACCCGCAGGTGGCGCGGCCAAAAGGGCTACGCTTGTTAGTATGAGAATAAGACTTAACTTACGCATCATGTGCCTCCTTTTTGCTAGCGTCCGCCTCCAAGATGGCGGACGACCACAAAGGGTTTACGTGTAAAACTACTCCCAAAACAGCGTTTGTCAAGCCCCCTGAACTTGACAGCCGGATTTTAACCTGTATAGTCATGAAAAAGAATAACTACCCGGAGGTCTTTGTGCTCAAGACGCGCGCGTCGCTCGAAAGAATCAAACCGTATAAACCCGGCAGGCCGATAGGGGAGCTTATCAGGGAATACGGGGTCACCGGCGAGGTTATCAAGCTGGCTTCGAACGAAAACCCGCTTGGCCCCTCTCCAAAGGCGCTCGCCGCCCTTTCACATGCATTGACTGAAGTTCATTTATACCCTGATAACTCCTGTTACGAGCTGATCAACCGTCTCTCGGAGATACACGAGACCCCGCCGGATTATATCACTGTGGGCAACGGGTCGGTGGAACTCATCCTAAATTCCGCCCTCGCCTATATTGAACCTGACGATGAAGTGATCATGAGTAAGGTGAGCTTCATCATGTACCCTATCGCCGCCCACGTGGCGGGAGCAGTCCCGGTGAAGATAGCTATAAAAGACGACAAACATGACCTTGAGGCCATCCTTGCCGCAATCACCGACCGCACAAAGATCATCTTCATAGATAACCCAAACAACCCGCTAGGCTCGGTGATCGGACGCAAGGCGATGGACGCCTTCATCGAACGCGTGCCTGACCATGTGCTCGTGGTCCTGGACGAGGCCTATTACGAGTATATTGGAAGCATGGATTATCCCCGCTCGATGCACTACGTGCATGCCGGACGCAACGTGCTTGTTCTAAGGACCTTTTCAAAGATATACGGGCTTGCCGGCCTAAGGATCGGCTACGGCTTCGCAAAGCCCGAGATCATCCAGGCAACCTCAAAGGTTCGCCTGCCCTTCACAGTAAACCGTCCGGCTCAGATAGCGGCTTTGGCGGCGTTGGATGATGAGAAACACATAGACGAAAGCCGGGCGCTCAACGAAACGGGCAAGATGTATCTGGCCAAGGAGTTTGAACGGCTGGGGCTCGAGTATATCCCGCCTTACGGAAACTTTGTCTTCGTGCGCTTCCCGTGCGAGGCCGCCCCGATCCACAAAGCGCTTGAGCGCCGCGGAATCATCGTGAGACCCGTGGGAAATAAGGATGCACTGCGCATAACCATCGGTACACCCCAGCAGAACAAGCGCCTGATCGCATCCTTGGAGGAGATTCTAACCCGTAACACACCCGTAACACACCCGTAACACCACCCGAAACACGCCATACGGATACTCCAGCAGCCTATGTGAAAATCCAAGATAGAAATTTACAGGATGGCAGTTTACTTTTCGAGACCTCCCCGAGTCTTTCGCCGGAAGGAAAAAAGAAGCCTTAAAAAAAGCCCTGCCTTTGGGCAGGGCTTTCAGACCATGGGAGGAGTGCAAAAAATCCCCCAAAATGACTACCTTTTGACCAGCATTTGACCAGCTTTTGACCAGCTTTTTGGTAACGAGTGTCACTCAAACCTGACGAGTTGGCGCCGCGCTTTTTCTCTACGGTTAGTTTCAGATAGCCTCACCGCACATCTCACCTGGCCCAACACCTATCTATTCCATTAACCACTCAAGGGCCTTGCTCTCTGCAGCGAAGAACTCGGTGTCCGTATACTTTTTAAGATACGCCATAAGTGTAATCCCCACCATCCTTACCTCGGGTCGGCTGCATATAAGAGCCACTCTCTCTACCCCTGCCCGGCGAAGCTGCCCGAGGAGTTGGGAGCGTAGCTCCTCGTCCGGAAAGGATTCAATCTCCGAGAGATCGATGACCGCTTTGTGTAGGACATGGCCTTTGATAAAACTCTGGCAACGCTCACACAACTCGTTGACATTTGAAGCACCACAGTGACCTACGAAACGAATCCAAAGGGTCTGCTTTGCATCGTCGAGCCATGCGTCGTGCTTCATATTATTAGAAATGGCCGCCCGGCGAACTCGCCAAATACCCCCGGCGCCGTAAAGATCATACACACCGGGCGACAACAGCTCACAATACCAAAAAAACAACCTCTTACACATATCCTCTCCGGAATCATGCATGTATTTTGCGTTAAATTAGCCCCGGGTCAATCGGACATATGCCCTACCCTCGCAACTAAGTAAAAAACCTTAGTGAATATCGGCGGTCAACTATGTCCTGTAGGACACAGCAGGCAAGTCGATGGTTTAGTTGAACTTATCCGCTCACAACCCGTCAAATCGAACAGGCGGGGTGAATAATCGTCCAGGCCTAGACGATCCCCTTGGTAACGGCATACCGGGTCAGTTCAGCCGTAGAGTGAACACCCAGCTTTTCCATGATGTGAGCGCGGTGCGTCTGGACCGTTTTAAAGCTGATCTTGAGAATCTCCGCGATCTGTCGGCTCGTATATCCGTCTGCTATGAGCTTGAGAATCTGGCGTTCCCTTGCCGTAAGCTTGGCAGGACCATGACGAGAGGAACGAGTAGGACTCTCCTGGAGCTGGCGACGCAGCTTCTCCGATACCGAGGGTGAAAGAAAGGTAGATCCATGGTAAACGCTGCGTACAGCAGCGACGAGGTCGGATACAACCACATCCTTAAGTATGTAGCCCGATACCCCTACCTTGAAGGAATCTATGATATACTCCTCGTCATCGTACATGGAAAGGATAAGTATACGGGTTTCGGGAAGCTTCTCACGGATCTTGCGGGCCACCTCCACACCGGAAAGCAGGGGCAGGGCCATATCAAGAATCACCACGTCCGGTGCGTGATCTATACAAGCCTGGACCCCCTTGAGACCGTCTTCCGCTTCTCCTACCACCTCTATGTCTTGCTCCTGCTCAAGCAGGGCGCGGATACCCTTGCGAACGACGGTATGATCGTCAACCAAGATAACCCTAATATTTTCCGCCATTACTCCTCCATGGAGAGTTTATCCGAACTGCGAGGTATTTCAACCTCCACCAGCAATTGAGTTCCCCTGCCAGGAGACGAACTCAACTCAATCCTGCCTCCGATCAGAGCCACACGCTCGTGGATCGAACGCAACCCCAATCCGGTGGAGACAGACATAATCTTCTCTACATCAAAGCCCTTGCCGTCGTCCTCAACCATTACACGAAGCACAGGTTCGGCATACTCGAACCTTACCGTAATCTCCTCCGGCTCGGCGTGCTTTAAGGCGTTTGCAACCGCCTCCTGAATGATTCGGTAAAGCATAATTTCGGTATCAGGATCGGCGCGCGGAAAATTATCATCACCCCCGATCACAAAACTAACACCGGTTCCTTCGGCTGCGGATCGAGCAAGGGCACGCACCGCAGCGGTAAGCCCCAGGTTGTCAAGCGCGGGTGGAAGCAGCTCGTAGGAGAGATCCCTTATGAAGTCCTGTGTCTCCTTAACCATCTTTTTGGCTTCAGTCAAGCGTTCCTGCGCTTTCCGCTCACGCGTCAATTCGGGAGCAGAAAGGGTAAGAGAAACCCCTGTCAACTGCTGGGCAATCTCGTCGTGCAGCACCCTTGCGATGCGGCGACGCTCATCCTCCTCGGCCTTAACCAGACGCAGATTGAGTTCTGAGATGCGACGCTCTCGCTCCTGAAGATTCTCGTAAGACAAAGCAAGTTCCTTGGCCTTGCTCTCGGTAGCAAGTGCGGATGAAAGGATCTGTGAAGCGGTCCAGAACAGACGTATATCCTCAACGTTCCACTCGCGTTTACGCCTTGCCTCGTCAAAACCGATGGCACCCCAGAAACGACCCTCTACAAAGATGGGCAAGACAAGAATGGCAAGTATTCGCTCTGCCTCGAACACCTCACGCTCACTGGCCGGCAGATCATCGGTAAGCCCGGGAATTGCCTCTCCCGTGGAAAGTGTCTTGAGCCATCGCTCGAATCCTTGATCATAGTAAACCTTATCCATGCGGTCGTTATCCAGCCAGGAAGCCTCCTCGGAAACCCAACGATGGATACGCTTCATAAATAGACGGGTGTTCTCCTTCTCGTGTGAGAAAAGGTATACCCGGCTGACCTCTGTGACCCTGCCCAGCCGTTCAAGGAACTCGCCAAGCGAGGAATCCGAAACCTCCTCACTTAAGAACAACGAGGATATCTCAAAAAGAACCTTTTCATACTCCATGCGCAGCCGCAAAGCCCTCTCTGCCTGCTTGCGCTCGGTGATATCACGGGCCACACCCTGAACGGCAAGGATACGCCCCCCCTCATCACGTATAAAGTTCCAACTCACCGCGAACCAATGGCTTCTCCCCCGGCTGTCATAGATCTCACAGTCAATGTCGTGAGCGGGCTTACCTTCACGCAGGGACTTTGCAAACAGCGCTTTAAGCATTATAGCATCATCCGGCGCAATTACTTTGAGAAACGCTTTCGGTTCTCTCAGGATATCCTCACGTTTGTAGCCCATTTTTTCAACCGAGGGGGAACCGTAAAGAGGTTTACCAGATGGGGAAAGCAGGAATATGACATCGGAGGATGTCTCCACCAGGGTTCGGTAGCGCTGCTCGGAGCGAGCACGCGCCTCCTCTGCAACGCGCCGCTCCTGCTGTTCGAAGTAGCGGTCAATAACGGTGACTATCAAACGCACGGCCGTACGGAAAGCCTCAATCTCGCTATTACTCCATCGCCGCTCTACCCGGCACTCCTCGACACCAATAAAGCCGTAGAAACCGCTGCGAAGATAAATAGGAGCAGCGATCACCGAAAGCGCACCTTGGTCTCGAAACACCCTGGAGTCGACTTCCGGAAGAGAAGAAACCAAAGAAGCTATAATCTCGCCATCCTTAAGACGCTTGTGGATGTATCCAATCCTGGAATAGGGATATTCACTTCCCAGAAGGGTCTTGATTCCCTGACCAAGCCACTCATGCGTCACACGCGCCCCAGGTTCCTCCTGGGCTGAGGGATGTACCCCTTCCCCCTGCTTAGAGACTTCATGGTTGGTAGCAAGACAAACCCTGCTTACGCCTAAAGCATTACCGAGGATCTCAAGACAGGCTTGGATAAATGTATCCAGGTTTTCGATCCCAATCGCCCGGTTCATGATCTGGGCGAAGGCGGTCTGGTAGATAAGGCGGAGCCGCAACTCGTCCTCCACCTTCTTGAGGTCGGTAATATCAGTTAACACACCCAGGGCGGCGTAGAGTTGTCCTTCAGCATCATAGATAGGCGCAGCATTCACAAGAACCTTTCTTGGGGTTCCGTTTTTGTGAATAAAGGTTGTTTCATAACGAGAGGTTTCTCCCTTCATACGTCGCAGACTCTCGGAACGAATGAACTCAACCTCATCAGACGGAACAAGCTCAAGCAAACTTTTTCCCATGAGTTCCTCCTGACCATAACCCAGGAGTTTTGTCATCTTCGGGTTAACGAAGAGAAATCTCTCTTCTGCATCTACAAGGCTTATACCCTCCTCTGCTGAGTTGACAAGGGTTCTGTAGAGTTCCTCGCTTTCACGCAGCGCTTCCTCCACTTGCTTGCGCTCGGTGATGTCGCGGACAAAGACGAGATCGGCGGGTTTGCCTTGATATGTAACTACCCCTGCATTGAACTCTGCATATATCTTGCTGCCGTCCTTATGCCTCACTATTGTCTCGTATATTGGAGAAATATCCTCGCCCGCCATACGCCGCCTGTAACGCTCGTTCACCTTGGGAAGTTCTTCCGGGTCAATGTAGGTGGTAAAGGGAGTGTTGAGCATCTCCTCAACACTATAGCCCAACATCTGGGCCAGGCGTGGGTTGACATATTTGAGCAAGGTATCCTGTATAATTGTGATACCGTCATTGGCCCTCTCAACCAAGTTGCGGTATTTTTCTTCGCTTTCACGCAGCGCTTCCTCAGCCAGTTTGCGTTCGGCGATATCCCGAACGAAAACGAGATCAGCCGGTCGACCTTGATATTGGATAATCCCGGCATTAAGCTCAACGTCTATCACTTCACCATCACGTGCAACTATTTTGGTTTCGTAGACTGAGGGCACCTGCTGGCCTCCCATACGGCGGCGGTAACGATCCAGCATCTCATCGCGAACCTCCAAAGCCACAAGGTCCTGGAACCCCATTCCAACAAGCTCATCTAAAGCATACCCACCAAGATCAGCGGCGGCTCGATTCGCAAAAACAATGCGACCGTTCTGAATGATCACGATCCCGTCAATCGCCTGTTCTACGAAGGAACGGTACTTCTCTTCGGACTCGCTCAGGCGAGAAAATAAACTGCTGTTTACTGCCGCATCGGCAACCTGGTTGGCAAAAAGACCGAACAATTCAAGATCGTGCTCTCTAAAACCCTCTTCGCTCAAACGGACGAGCGTCATCACACCCCAAAGCTCTCCGTGAGCTACGAGCGGTGCAACCAAAAGGCATCTGGGCGTCTCCTCGACGTCCGGTATACGTATCGCACTATCATCGAGGTGAACGTTATTGGCAAGGATCGGTCGACGCTCAAGTGCGGCCCTACCAGTGATCCCTTCACCCAAGACGATATGGTAAGCGAGCCTCTTTTCACGGTTCTGGAGGACAGTGGTTGTTTTAGGAACGAGTTCTTCGGTCTGTGGATCGAATCTATAGATAGTGCAGCCGTCGGCACCTATGAGTTCGGTGGCCCGCTTCGCTATCAGGCGGGTCACCTCCTCCTCATCCAAGGTGGCGGAAACCTCGGTACTGACCTCAAGCAATGTGCTGAGCTCCCGGCTGTGACGTTTAATCCCCTCCTCGGCCCGCTTGCGCTCAAGAACGGTGGCAAACATCTCGGCCACCGTTTGGAAGAAAACGCGGTGGCTTTCGGGAATCTCCTTCGGTGTGCCGGCTACAAGGTGCATCACACCTAAAAGCCTGTCTCCTGTACCTAAGATAGGCCAGGTGATAAGGGAACGAATCCCCAGTTCCTCTAATCTCTGCTTGTGGGTCTTAAGTATCTCATGACCTCTTACATCCGGAGCGAAGATAGCCTGGCGTGTACGTGCAACGATGGAGGGTATATGTGTAGGGTTATCAATAGAGCGAGGCGAAGGCTTGCTTCCTGCGTTCCCTTCGTTCATACCTGTTGCCGCCACTGCTTCGAGAATCCGTTTGCCTTCATCGTAAAGATGCACCGCGCCGGAATCAAATCCCATGATATCAACAAAACCTTCAATGACCCGCTGGCATAAGTCAGGTGTATCCTCGGCCTTAGCCGCTGCCTCTGCTATGATACGAAAGGCCTTACGTTCACGCTCAAGCGTTTCCTCGGCCCGCCTGCGTTCGGTGATGTCCTCCACCATTCCAAGACCGTAAAGCTCTCCACCGGATGGGTCTCGAACTGTCGTGGCGGTCAAAAATCCCCAGATTATCTGGCCGTCTTTACGGATATAGCGTTTTTCTGTCTGATACCGGTCTTCTCTCTTATCTATCCGCCTCTCTTTAATTAAATCAAACTCTCTCTTGATATCGTCCGGATGTGTAATCTGATCCAACGTCATGCCCTGCAATTCTTCGGCGCTATAACCAAGCATCTCCTGAAGGGCATGATTGGTTTGCAAAAGATTTTCATCCATATCCATTAACGCCATACCGATACCGGCACGCTCGAATATGGCACGAAAGCGAGATTCGCTCTCCCGCAGCGCCTCGGCGCCACTAAGGTCAGCGGTTTTGCTCTCCACAAGCACGACCCTGCTCACCTTTCCTTGCAGATCACGTATGGGATAGAAGGCAGTCACTACCTCAAACCTACGACCGTCAGCGCAACGGCGGCTTCGCTTTATACCCCTCAACTCCTGCCCTGAAAATACCTGACGAATTAAATCCTCCTCCTCATCGCTCTCATCAGGAAGAAGGATGAGGTCAACGATCTCACGGCCTACGGCATCCTGTCTTTTGTAGCCGTAAAGGCGTTCAGCGGCCTCGTTCCAATCGAGTACCACCCCTTCCGCGTCGCATGAAAACGAAGCCAGGGGCAAGCGCTCAAAGATAGCCTTAAACAACTCTTCTGGTCCTAACTTATTCACGTCGGTTCTCTCATTAACGTTAACATAATAAGTATCCTGGGCTTTGAGTCAAGGGGAGAAGATGCTCCTTTTTCGCTACGCGAAAAAGTTCGCAGAGAAAAGACTAGCCAGCCAAGCTTTGCATGTGGTTTCTATCGGTATCGTTCCATCGGGGTCCCCGCAAAGTTAGTCTCTAACTTTGTGGGGTGAGGACGCTTGACTTCGAACGGGTAATAAGGTAAAATCCAGACGAGATGCATGATGCTCCAAAATCCGGTATAGTAGCGAAGCGCTGTTTTATAGCAGCGGGTGCCCACCTTATAGGCCAAGTCGAGCTGGGTGAGTTTTCCAGCGTATGGTACAACGCGGTGCTGCGCGGGGACATCAACTACATCAAGATCGGGCGTGAAACGAACATCCAGGATAACTGCGTTCTGCACGTTACCCATGAACTGCCGGTGATAGTAGGAGACCGCGTCACCATAGGACACGGTGCAGTCGTTCACGGCTGCGAGATAGCCGATGACTGTCTTATCGGTATGGGCGCGATCATATTGGACGGTGCGAGGATCGGAAAAGGCTCGGTGATTGCGGCCGGTGCCCTCCTGCGCGAGCGCATGGAAGTCCCGCCGCACAGCCTGGTGGTGGGTATTCCAGGGGTCATCAAACGTACGCTTGATCCGTCTACTATAGAGATGATTCGCGAGGCAGGACGTTCCTACGTAGAGCTTACCAAAGAACGCCTGGCTAATACTCTAAGATGAGTTACTTAAGAAAGGCCTTGGGGCCGTTGTTGGCTACCGGTGTTCTTCTCTCGGCCACTGGATGCGCGTGGCTTTTTGTAAACAGGGACAGATACGAAGCCGAAGCCCTGGCGGTGTTCCAGACAGGAGAGGCGTTCTACAAGAAAGCGGACTACGAAAAGGCGATATCTTCATTCACCTCGGTCATAAAGGGTTATCCCCGCTCCGAGCTTGTAGATGACGCTTACTACCTTGCGTCGCTCGCTTTTGCCAAGGAAAATGACTGGCGGCACGCTGTGGGCGCGGCCCGGCAGCTTGAGGCGGAGTTTCCCAAATCCCCATTAGTCCCAAAGGTTCAAATCGTGCTGGCACAAGGCTATGAGCACCTTGGGCTTTACGTTCCTGCACTTTTAGCATACTTCGAGACCTACCTTTATTCTGACAACGTCGGGGAGCGGAAGAAGGCGGAGTCACAGGCCAAGAACCTGTTGGGGTGGGAACTGGATTACAACGTTCTTACGGATCTTTACGACAATTATAAGGAAACCGATGTAGCGGAGTGGCTCCTTTTCCGCTTGGGAATGCGGGCTTTTGAACTGGAGAACTATACCTCGGCCGAGCGCTACTTTGCCGAGCTTCGAGCGCGCTTCCCGCGCAGTCCGTATATTGACAAGATAGGAGGGCGAGAGATTTCGGCGGCGGCGCTCAAGGGTGAACTCGTCTGCGGGGTGCTCCTGCCCCTTTCAGGGAGTTTCTCGACATACGGCCAGTCGGTAAGAGAAGGAATTAAACTTGCACACAGCCTTAATGGAGGCAGCACGGTTCATCTGGAGATATACGATACCCGCTCCGATCCAACCCAGGCCGCCAGGGGGGCAGAGATCCTAATCCGCAAGAAAGCCAAGATCATCGTAGGGCCGCTGACCTCGGCAGAAGTAAACGCTGTTGCAAAAATCGCAGCCAAAGCGGGTATCGTTATGATCTCGCCTACCTCAACCGACCCAGGTCTACTTTCCCTTTACGAGTGTCTTTTCCAGCTGAACTCCTACGCCGAGTCAGAGGCCCGCGAGATCGCCCGCTACGCTGCACGACACGGCGTGAAGAAATTCGGAATCCTTTACCCTAATACCAACCAGGGTAAGATACTTGCCGATGCATTCACGACGACGGTGCGATCCGAGGGCGGCCAGGTTATTTACTCTCACCCCATGAGCGACACCGTGGTGGAGATGAAGGAAACCTTTCTCAATGTCCGTCACCAGGGCGCCGAGGCTCTTTTCTTACCCCTTGACCGCCAACAGCTTCTTTCGGCAGTTCCGCAGGTGGCATACTATAGAATGAAGGTACGCATACTGGGTCTGGATGATTTTGCGGACACGGAGATTCTTCGCCGCGGCGGTGCGCCCTTTGAGGGGGCGTGGTTTGCCGCATCCGGGGGGCGTATTGCAAATCCTATACCGTTCGAGACGTTCTTCGCTCACTACACCAGACGCTACAACAAGGAGCCTGACTGGGCCGCAACCCTTGGATACGATGCCTACAACTTTCTATACGAGGCACTCACTCAGGGTGGGGATCTCTCCCTGTGCCAGGCGCTCCGCGGGCTTGAGAACCGCCGGGGGGTACTGGGACGCCTCCTTTTCCTTACCAATCCCAGCGAGCCCTCGGTGCGTATCTACACAATTCACGCCAACGAAGTGAAGGAGATTAAATGAAAAAAAGGAAAAGGAAGGAGATAGTGGCCGCGTCCCAGACGCCCCGCTTTCAGCTCATTAACTGGGTTCTGCTGGCCGCAGCGATTGTTCTGATAGGCGCAGGGTTCTACAGCCTCTCGCGCGGCTCCATCACCCTTGCTCCCATCCTTCTCGTTGCAGGCTACTGTGTAGTGGTACCGCTGGCTCTGCTGCTGCGAGTAAAACCCAAAGAAAAAGATCATGCCTGAGCGTCAGTTAGCGGACGCGGTTGAAATAAACCGGATGATCACCCGCATCGCCACTCAGATAATCGAACACAACAAGGGTTCCGAGAACCTTGCGCTTGTGGGTATCGTTCGTCGAGGAGACGCGCTGGCTAAAAGGTTAGCCGCTGAGATCAAACGTCTGGAAGGACGCGATGTTCCTGTGGGAGCAATAGATATAACCCTTTACCGGGACGACCTTCAGCTTGCAGCTGAGATGCCGATAGTCCAGGCGACATCAATACCTTTCGATGTGACGGGCAAGATCATCGTGCTCGTAGACGACGTGCTCTACACCGGCCGCACGGTAAGGGCCGCCTTAACTGAGATTCTTGACTTCGGAAGACCCAAAATGATCCAGCTGGCCGTGCTGGTTGACCGTATCCACCGGGAGTTACCCATAGGTGCAGACTTCACAGGGCGCAAGATTCCGGCCTCAACGAGTGAGATAGTAGACGTATTCCTTGAAGAAACCGACGGACGAGAGGGCATATTTATTAAGAAAAAAGAACCAGAGGAGGGATAGAAGTGACCTGGACTCACAAGAACCTGTTGGGTCTTGAGGGATTATCCAGGGAAGAGATAACCTTCATACTCGACACCGCAGAGCGATTTCACGAGGTGCTGGACAGACCCATTCCTCTGGTGCCCGCCCTGCGCGGGAAGACCATCCTGGATATGTTCTACGAACCCTCAACCCGAACCGCCACCTCGTTCGCAATGGCAGCAAAGAGGCTCTCCGCCGACGTGGTCGGGTTCAGCAAAGCCTCATCGAGCGTGAGTAAGGGCGAGACCCTTCTGGATACGGTTCGCACCATCGAGTCGATGCGGGTAGACGGGGTGGTGATACGTCACTCCTGTCCTGGTGCTGCCCGCTTCATCGCCCAAAGGATCGACGCCTTCGTGGTAAACGCTGGTGACGGTGCCCACGAGCATCCCACCCAGGGGCTTCTGGATCTCTCCGCAGCCCACAAAAGGTTGGGGAGTTTCGAGGGCAGACATCTGGTAGTAGTAGGCGATATTACCCACAGCCGGGTGGCGCGCTCAGCCATCTACGGCTTCTCCACAATGGGTGCTGAGATTACTGTATGCGGGCCAGCGACCCTTATCCCGCCTCATTTCAAGAAGGCCTTCCCAAACGTAGGGATAGAGACCGACTTCGATAGGCTCCTCGCCGACGCCGACATGATAATGATGCTCCGGTTACAGCTTGAGCGCCAAGGCAAGGGGCTGTTCCCTTCGATAAGGGAGTACCGCAAGCTCTACTGCCTGACCGCAGAGCGGATGAAGAAGGCGAAGCCTGACGTGGTGGTTATGCATCCGGGACCCATGAACAGAGGAATAGAGATAGAACCGGCTGTAGCCGACGGTTCGAACTCGGTGGTGTTGGCTCAGGTGCGCGCCGGTGTAGCGGTACGCATGGCGGTCCTTTACATACTTGCAGGAGGCGAGCTTGAGCACTAGATTTCTCATACGCGGCGGATACGTCTTCTTCCCTAGAGAGGAGGCCATGCGAAGGGCGGATGTTGAGATCGCGGACGGCCGCATCGCAAGGATTGCCCAGACGCTCCCTGCCGATACCGATACCCGGATAATCGAGGCTCAGGATAAACTCCTATCCCCGGGTTTAGTGGACCTGCACGCCCATCTGCGCGAGCCTGGACGTGAGGATACCGAGACCCTGGAATCGGGAGCCTGGGCCGGACTTGCCGGAGGATTCACCACAATATGCGCGATGCCGAACACCCAGCCTCCGACTGACACAAGGGAGCAGGCAGCGTTCATCAGGAAGCGCTCGGACGAGCTCGGTCTTGCGCGCATACTCCCCATCGGCGCCGCAACCAAGGGCCGAGCCGGGGAGGAGATTACCGAATACGCGCTCCTTAAGGAAGCGGGTGTCGTGGCTGTATCAGACGACGGCGACTGGATTTATTCTGCTGAAGTGATGCGCCGCGCGCTTGAGTATGCAGGGATGCTTGGCATGCCGATTATTACCCACGCGGAGGAGCCGAGCCTGTGCGAAGAAGGGGTGATGAACGAAAGTGCGGTCTCGGCAAGGCTTGGACTTAAGGTAAGACCTGCGGTGGCGGAAGAGGTTGCGATCCAGCGTGACATAGCGCTTGCCTCCTGCGCCGGCTCCCACCTGCACGTTGCACATATCACCACCGCTCGCGGGGTGGAACTGGTGCGTCAGGCACGAGCCAAAGGAATAAAGGTCACGACAGAAGCCACACCTCACCACCTGCTACTCACTGACGAGGCGCTTTTAAGCTTCGACGCCAACTACAAGGTCAACCCGCCCTTGAGAACGGAGGAGGACAGGAAGGCGCTACTTGAGGCTCTCAAAGACGGAACCATCCAGGCAATAGCCACAGATCACGCACCTCACGCGATAGAGGAGAAGGAACAAGAACTTGACCTTGCACCCGCAGGGATGATCGGTTTGCAGACCGCCCTGTCGGTGCTCTGGGAAGGACTTGTTGAATCAGGAATTATCAAACCCGAGCTCCTGCTCGGGCTTCTTACCACAGGGCCTGCGTCGGTCATAGGCGAGAAGGTCGAATTGAAGGAAGAAATCCCGGCGAATCTTATGGTCTTTGATCCTGCCGCGCGCTGGACGTTCGATGCTCAAACGAACCGTTCGCTGTCGCAAAACTCGCCGTGGTTCGGTAAAAAGCTCAAGGGCAAGGTCGAGCACGTCTTTTTGGGAGAGCGCCACTTCAGCTTCTGATTAGAGCCTCTCTTAGCGTATCAAGACCAGCTTCAGTGAAGATGTGTTTGGTGATAGTTTGACAAAATACACCCCTGGGGATAAAGCCTGACCGTTAGCATCCGTTCCATCCCAATGGATGGTTTGATTGTTACAGATCGTCAGATCCCTGACTACGCGCCCACTTGCGTCGCAGATTACTATTCCCCTGACAATATTGGAGTGCGATACGCTGAAGGTAAACTCACCCCCTACGCTTTTATCTATAGTGAGGGAAGGGAGCCGGTGTGTTACGGGTGTTACGGGTGGTATGGGTTCCTCCACCCCCACGACGGTAGCGTAGGAGGCCCAGATGCTGTAGTCCCACTCGTCTTCGCCCTCTCGGTTGGATGACCACACGCACCAGATACGGCCTGCATCATCTACCGCTATGTCAGGCCACTGGTCAACTGCAGGATGCTCGCTAACCGGCGCTGGCTCGCTCCAGCCACTGCCTTGATTCACAGAACAGTAAATGTCGTAATCCTCATCACTTACTTCCTTTGACCATACAAGCCACATATTGTTTTCAGCATCTGCCGCAAAATGTGGCCCCACATAGCCGATTGCAATCGTGTCTACAGATGACCAAGAACCCCCGTCCCAGTAACTAAGCACGGTCACCGGAAGGCTGTCTTTCTCTTTCTGATATCCCCAGCTAGCCCAAATTCCGCCTTTCCGGTCCGGCGTCAGTCTCAACCCCCCGCAACTCCAACATTCCTCGGCTGAAACTATCATTGTTTCACCCCAAGTGTCGCCGTCCCGATATACCGCTTTCAGCGGCCCCATGTAGGGGCCGTACCCTATCTCCCTCCACCCAAACCACACCCTGCCATATGCATCGGTTGTGATGCACTCAATGTCATGATCGACCTCCTCCAGGGTATCAGTAACCACTTGTGGCTCACCCCAAGCTCCATTTCGATACCTGTTATACGCCACCGCCCAAAACCCAACCCAATCGGTGCTCCACGTTACCCATACACCGTTAGTGCTGTCCGCGGTAATCTTTGAAAAGAAGTTCGCAGATGGGTAGGTAGGTACGGTATCTACTTCACTCCAATTCTCGCCGTCCCAGCGGGAATAATAGATTGCCCAATCGTTGCCGGCCCACAACCATAAGGTATCTCCTTTATCAAAACACGTGTGTCCGCCGAAGGGGGTCTCAGTCACCGCTTGCCAGCCTAATGCATCACCACGGTAGGTGTAAATCCATGGCCCTCCACCGCACCAGCACGCACCCTGATTGTCGACAGCGAGGTATGCACTGGTTTCAAACCCTATCAACTCCGGCTCCGACCATATCCCACCCCACAACGCACTGCAAATCATTGCTGCGGCGAAAATTTGTCTTAACTTCACTTCAGCCTCCAAGGGGGCGGCTTACCCGCCCCCTTCATTATAGTCTGTTTGGCTACCTAATCAAGACAACCCGTGCGTTGGCATTGAATTCATTAGAGCGCATCCTGATGAAGTAGACACCTGAAGAACATTGTAGGCCCTTGTTATCCTTGCCATTCCAGAAGACTTCGTAGTGTCCAGGAGTCTTCTTATCCGATGTCAGTAACTTGACCTTTCGACCCGTCACGTCGAAGACGCTCAGCTCCACCAGTTGGTCTTCTTTAGAACCTAGTGTGCCGCCTATGGAGAGTGTTGTTATTGTTGAAGAATCGTCAGGCCTTGGCTATCTCCTCACCCTTTATGCGTTTCACCTTCTTCCAGCCACGGGTCTCAAGCCCGCAGATAAGGTTGAAGGTCGCGGCTATCACCAGCGGGAACCAGTGAAACATGTAGAGCATCGTGATGCAGGTGCGCCCGATTATCTGCCAGATAGAGTACCGGTGCTCACGTACATACGCCGATATCAACTTGATCAGAATGAATATGGAAGCCGCACCTATCACGATGGCAAGACTCCCCAACCGCAGGTATCCAAGCGTAAATATCCAGACCACCTGGGTCAGGAGATCGAACAGCACGTATATGGGCAGGGCGAACTCGGTCAAGAACATCACCATGTCAAAGCGCTGACGCGGGTGAAGCGGCCCCTTCAGCAGCCGAGGCAGATACATAAGATATCGCAGCATACTGCCTTCAAGCCAGCGCAGCCGCTGCCTGGAAAAGCCATTGAAATCCGGTGCGGCCTGCTCCCATACGGCCGTCTCGGGAACAAAGCGAATCCTGTACCCTCCAAGAAGCATCTTGGTTGAAAGATCAAGATCCTCGGTAAGGGTATGGTTGCTCCAACCGCCTACAGCTTGGAGTGCCGAGCGTTTTATAAACGAGCCGTTGCCCTTGAACTCCACAGCCCCGCCCACCGAGTCGCGCCCAAGCTGAATGCTTATATCGATCTTGTACTCATCCGACTGCAGCAGGCACAAAAGGTTGGTCTCAGGATTGGCTATCCGCTTTGCCACCTGAGCCCCGCCCGTCCGTTCTGGAGCAAGGTAACCAACAGCGCGGGTGATGAGGTCAGGGGGAAAGTTGGCGTCCGCATCAAGAACCAAAAGAACCTCGCCCTTTGTGAAAGGAAGGCATTCATTCAAGGCCGCGGCCTTGCCCGCAAAAGCGTCCCACTTGCGGGAAAGAACCCCCAGCTTAGGGTAACGTTTCTTTAATCCCTCGATGACTTGCGGGGTATTGTCAGTAGAACGATCGTCAATCACCCAAACCTCGTAGTTTCGCGTCCCTTTCTCATGATAGCGAAGCTTGAACGCCTGCTTGATGCTCTCGGCAATGACTTCCTCTTCGTTATGAGCCGGAATAAGTACCGAGACGAAAGGGCGATAATTTTTATCCGGTGGCTTGCGTTCGGCGCGTTTGCCTATCATCAAAGCCGAGTAGCCTATAAGCAGAATGAAGAAAAGCCCGGTGCCTACGAAAAACCACGGGCCCAGCTTCATAAACATCTGCAGACCTGCAAGGGCGGCTACAAAGATGAAAAGGATCAGCCTGCGGTTAAAAGGAATCCGTGCTATCATGTTTGTTAGTTTATCAGTCCTCAGGCAACTTGTCAAGGAACCGCAGTTCGCACCTCATCGCTTGGTGATCTTTCTGAGGCGTGAGTTACCCTTTTTGCCGGTTGAGTTATGTCCCTTTGCTGCGGCGATACGAAGGGCCAGGTCTTGCCTGAGGATGATAAGGATGACGATAACGGCGAAAACCCCGGAAAGAACCCCGATCCTGAAGTACCAGGAAAGCGAGATGGGGGCAAAGAACCGCACTGCAAGAAAAGCAAGCAGACATACGAGAAGGAACATCAAGCCGTCTATAATCCAAAGAATCGCTCGAGACGGCGGCCTCTTGTCGGCACGTCGGTGATAGTAGCCGCTGCGGCGTTTTACGACGTGGACAGCGAGAAGGATCAGGGAAACGAGCCAGAGAGCCCCGACTGTTATCGCAAGCCAGGGCCCAAGACGAGACTCGATTAGAGAACTGATCCCACGCATTCCCAAAGATACCGCTTTCTGCTGAACTGTCAAGTAAAAATCTTGACAAGTAATGCTTTATCAATAGAATAGACTCAAACTGATGGGAGGAGACGAGACGAAAGGAGGCCAATGAAGGTTCTGGTTACCGGAGCGGATAAATTTCTTGGTTCACACCTTGTGGATCGTCTTGTGGCCGAGAACGAGGATGTTGTAGCGCTCGATCCCACGGGAGGACGAGGATTCATAACTACCAAAGCCCGCGTATATCGCCACGATTATCGCTCGGAAAACCTGCAAAAAGTTTTTGAGAAGGAGCGAGTGGACGTTGTTTGCCACTCCGCCTACGAACATTCCATAGTAAACAGCTTCGAACAACCTCTCCAAAACGCAGACCATATCCTTTACAGCCTGATCCTTCTTGAACTGTGCAAACAATACCACGTGAAACGGGTGATCTACGGTTCTTCCACAGCGGTTTACGGGAATCCCCAGTATCTGCCGTGTGACGAGGAGCACCCTACTCATCCGGTTTCGCCGGTGGGGGTAACCCAGCGAACGGTCGAAAACTACCTCTACTCCTACTGGGTCAACTTCGGGCTCGATCATGTTATCCTGCGGACGGCAAACGTCTACGGCCCTCGTCAAAGCCCGGAGTCCGAAGGCCGAATCATTTCTATCCTCATCGGCCAAATGCTAAAGGAAAAGCAGGTTATCATCAACGGCGACGGTTGGCAGGAACGTGATTTTATCTTCTTCTCCGACGTAATGGACGCGGTAATTGCAGCGATAAGACTCCCTGAACGGAAAACCAAACGCGCCGCATCCGTTGACTTCATCTACAACCTGGGCACCGGTGAGAGTATCTCAATCAACCGGATCTTCGCTATGCTCAAGGAACGCATCCCTTACGAACTCAAACCAGTCCGCGGACCCCAACTTCCATGTGAGGTATTCGAGATGCGCCTGGATCCTCATCACGCCGTAACCTCGCTGGGATTCAAACCCAAGGTAGGGCTTGAGGAGGGCATTGACCGCACCCTGCTTTGGTTCAAAAAGGAACTGAACGTCTAACCTGAAGTAGTCGGTTGCCAGGGTATACAAGGAGATTAAAAGCCTGAGAAGTCTCTATGAAAAGGGGTTATTTGCGCCACTTGCAATATCCTTCGAGATTCCTATAGGGAACGTCCGAGTCAATGGCCCGTGCCATGTCCTTAGTCAAATAGTTCATCCAATAATCATCAAAAACTTTTGGACCATAAGCAGCAAATGGGCCATTGCCCGTAAGTAAGGCTTGGATGTTAGTTGCCGAGCCGATGTTTTTCGTATTCCCGCTTCCAGGTCTATCGCTGGCAATGCGCCATTTCTCTTGGAGTATAAAATCAAAATCCTTAGCCACGGATACAATGCTCTGGAGGTCATCCAGTTGATAAACTCTAACCCCCTCAGAGGCTTCCTCATTACGGCTATATATAACCCCCAGAACCAGGTGCGCGGCATACTCCTTATAGGGAAAGGTTATATTCTTTGTGGAATCACGCTTCCGGAAATATCCAGTGAATGCGCCCAGCGTGAAACCGCTTACCATCTTCTCGGTCTTGCGATATGTACTTTTAAGATCAAGGGCGATCTTCGTTCCATTTGGCGCTATGAAACTAATGTCGGGGTAACAATCTCTCTCTGAACTGCTCCACGGTCATCTCTACTCCTCTCGCAGAAGCTATGTCCCGATCAAAAGCATTTCCCCACACCTCGAATTGGTAGACAGAACATATTTATAGTTCCCAAAATGTTCAACTCGCACATTCCTTTTGTATCTTGCAAGAATTGAAGTTAGATCCGCTTCAGAGGGTATGCCATCATTCCTATAGGAGACAACGATTATACTCCTGCTATATCTTGAAAATAATCTGTCAAAGGCTCCATGGATTTGATTCTTATTCGTCCACTCACTTGGCAGTGGCTTCAACCGCCGATGTTTTGATCTATGGTCTATGTGTTCACTCCATTCATCATACATCGTTAACCCCTCTAAAAAATGATAAAATTGGAAGTAATCCACCGCCACTCCGCGTTTAGAAATGTAGGGGGTATCTATATACACCAGATCATACTCGCCAGGCACGCAGGCAGCGTCGCAGTTAAAAGCACGGTTCTTCTTGCCGTTGTCAAAGACGGCCTGGTTCGCTTCTTCTGCAAAAATACGAAACCACTCCTCAAAAGACCTGTCCCAAGTTGTCTTATTCCCAAACGAGCGCTTCACGTCCGCAAACCGAATATAAAGATTCTTGCGATGAAATAGATTATAGGGACGCTTGATGATTGCGGCTTGACACAAAGCAAAAAATGCTATGGCAAACTTGTACGGGTCGTTTAGTCGTCGAATATTAGTAATCGTTTGATCAATCCATGCATTCTCCTCATCAGTAAAGTAAATATCCGCGAAATTATCCTCAATAAAGTTAGGATAGGTGATCCCTGAATGCTTCTCCAACAACCATCTTACATCTTCTGGAGTTAGACGAACGCCGTTGTTTTCAATCAATGCACGTCCGAAATAATAATTAAATCTCAGCAAGTCATTATAGGTAACCTGCTTGCCCTCCTGTTTCAAACGGTAAGCAACCACACCCGTACCACCGAAAGCATCTAAGCATGTCTTGAAATCCAAATCCGCTATCTGGCTCCAAATCCACTCGATCAGTTTCACCTTACTCCCCTGATAACGCGTAGAAGGAAATCCTACTGCAATGGTAGGAAAAAGTTTACGCTGATAAATCGAGCTTCTTCCCATAGATTAACTATACATAGAGAAAAATCGCTTGTCAAGTAAAATTGTCTACCCAAAAGCTTGACCTCCCCCCTTCCTCGTATAGTGAGCAAAGAAGGGGAACTACCCTTCGCTGGCGGACGGCGAAAGGCCCTTCCTGCACCCCAGGACGTGCCAGTGAAAACTCCCAGGCCTGGCTTGCTCCTCATCCCTTAGATCAATTATCTCAACATCCCCCAGGAGCGCCACCACATCGGCGGCATCACAGTAGTGAGTGAGCAGCCCGTTCAAGCTGAACGTATCAGGTTCAATCTCCATCCCCTTGCCGTAGTCGGCATGTCTGGTGGAGATAAGGGTTATGTAAAAGAAACCCTCCTCGCGGAGCCGGGCAAGGAGCGAGTCAATTGAACGCTTCAGCCCTTTGTGATCGGAGCGGTAGAGGGTGTTGAACGCAAAAACGAAGTCAAAGGGCCCCTCGATAAGCCTGGCTCGAAGCCCTTCATCCTCAAGCGTTTTCGTAAGTTCGGCGAGTGATTCCTTGGATGGGTCGAGAACCGTGGCTTCAAATCCCTCGCTGACCAGAAGAGAGGCAACCTCGCCCCCACCCACTTGAAGAATCCTACGCACAGCATTTGCTCGCAGGAAGGGTAAAAGAGCGCTTACGCGTCGCAGGGCATAGAATTCAGCCATTACTCCTCCGTCTCATGGTATCTATCCGAAAGGATTTCCCTAGTCTCTTCGGCGGATACGGCCACGCCGACTTGCGTTACTTGTGATTCCACCGCCTCCACCCCATACGAGGATAACGCCAAGTAAGAACCCGAAGTCGTACCAGCCGCCGTTGTTGAAGCACTCATACATCTTAACGTTCTTGGAGAACAGGGAGATGATAAAGGTGATGATTGAGATTATCCCATGCCACAGCCCGGTCCAGAAACCGGCAGGATTCGCCGCGTTCCAACGAGTAGGATCTCCTGCCGCGCACCCCAGAAAAACCAACGCAAACAAAACCAAGAAGACAGGTAGATAGTTCCAACGAAATCTCATTAGCTCCTCCTGCACCAACTATACGCAAATGAAACGCCTGGTCAAGGGTATCACGCCTCCCCACCTCACCCCCTGCCTTCCAACTCCCCCTCCTTCCCCCACACCCTCGTCCCTTCCATTGATTCTCACCACTTTCGCTTCTGACTATCTCCTCTCCCCTGTTTTTAGCTAAGCAATTGTCATGCCAAGTAGGCTCGCATCCAAACAACGCATATACGAGGATTCCGGAACCCGGATCCATAATGGAATCAGGGATTCTTAAGGATAAGGATAATCCTGTTTCACAACCGGTAAAGTGGCTACGGAGAGGCGCGTTGACATAACCCTTTTCCCGGATAGAGTCAGGGTGTGCAGGAGATCGTAATCAAACAACTTACCCCGGCCGATTACGAGAGGATAATCGAGCTTTGGGAGCGTGCCGGGATGCCTGCAAGACCCAGGGGCCGCGACTCTTATAAAGAGTTAACCAAACAGATGGAGAAAAACCCAAAGTTCTTCTGGGGTGCGGAGATCAAAGGCGAACTGATAGGCGTGATCGTAGCTTCAAGCGACGGCAGAAAAGGCTACCTTAACCGAATCGCGGTTAACCCTCGCTACCGCAGCCAGGGCATAGCCCAGAGACTTACGCTTGCCGCAGAGAATGCCCTGAGAAAGGAAGGGATAAAGGTCATCACCTTGCTCGTTGAACGCGATAACATCCCGAGTATCCAGTTGGCCCACAAGCTGGGCTACGTTGAACACCCGGACATAATCTACTTTTCCAAGAGGGAATCGGAAGAGGATTAACCAGTTCAGGGAAAATCGCAACATCTTGCCGAGATATTACGTCTAAGATATAGACAATCCGACTCAATCGTACGCTCGTATGCTTAAAAAAGAGTTCGATCATTGAAAGCCGGTGCTTGCACCGGCCTTTTTATGAAGATTGCAAGATAGACGCCTGTGATACACTCTGGACCAAAGGAAATACCTAAGGTGTGTTGCGGGAGCCCAGGACTTCGTTTGCTTTTGGACGATACCCGTTTACGAACGCTCGAGCGTCCATCTCCCTCCTGCCTTCCGGCTTGAGTTTTAGAACCTCAAGAAAACCTGCACCGCACTGAACCACGAGTCGACCGCTCTCTAAAACCATGCTTCCCGGGACTCCCGCACCTTCCTCATCAGCCACCTGCGAGCACACGATCTCAAGCCGCCTGCCACGAAACAAGGTGTAGGCCAGTGGTTCGGGCGAGAGTGCTCGTATATGGTTATGAACCTCGCGGACGGGTGCAGCCCAGTTGATAATACGCTCCTCCTTGCCGATCTTAGACGCCCTGCCCGCCTCCTCGGCAGGCTGAGGCACTGGTTTGAGTTCCCCCTTAAGGAGTCCTTCAATGGCATGTTCGACCAGGTAAGGAACCGCACAGCTTACGTGTTCGGCAAGATCGCCGCAGGTGTCATCCGGTTCTATCGGAATGGTCTCGGAAAGAAGAATGCCTCCTGCATCCACGCGCTCGTTCATCTGGATAACGGTAATACCTGTTTCGACCTCCCCTGCCATTATAGCCCGCTGCAGGGGAGCGGCACCTCTGTAGGCGGGAAGCAGGGAGGGATGAACGTTGATCGCCCAGCGCGGGATTGAGAGAAGTTTCCCTGAGAGTATCTGACCGTAAGCGAAGAGGATGAAGACATCTGGCGAACGCGATCGGCACCAGCTTACCGATTCGGAAGAGTTGACGTCCTGCGGCTGATAGACAAAAAGCCCCAACTCCAACGCTACTTCCTTGATGGCTGAGTGTTTCATCTTCCTGCCGCGGCCTACCGGCCGGTCAGGGGAAGTAACGACCCCTGCCACCTCCCCAAATGAGACACACCGCCGCAAAAGGGGTATACCTATTGCGGCGGTGCCGAAGTAAAGAATCTTCAGGTTACTTCTTCTGTGAGACAACGGATTTGTCGATCTCCAATTCCGTCTTGTCGGCGGTCTTGATAATGAAGCTTTCCTCTTTCACCCTGGAGATGGTTCCGATTACGCCGCCGTTAGTGACGATACGATCCCCCCGGTTCAACGCCTGAAGCATCTCCTTGTGTTTCTTCTGACGCCTGCGCTGTGGTAGAATCATAACGAGGTAGAATACAACGAGTATACCCAGGAGAATAACCCACGTAATCCATGCCGGACGCTTCTGGCCCTCTTCCCCGCCTCCAAAACATCCACCTGCAAGGGGTTGCTGCTGTGCAGGCTGCTGTTCTGTCTCTTCTGCATGAACTTCAGCCTCGCCGGTCTGGGCTGGCTGGACCGTCTCGGTCGCTTGCTTTTCTGTCTGCCCCGGCTCTGCGGTCGGCGGGGCCTGACCTAGAAGCAGGAACAATAACGCAACTTTGCAAATCATCTGACCTCCAATTTCGGTTTGATTACTAATTCTACTCAAACATACCCCACTGTCAAATGCGCGAGCTCGACATCGAGCGGGTGCTCACGAATGACCCGGGCATCGGCGTGGCTCGGCATGTTGACACGGGTTATGAGATAGCGAAGAAGTTCGTAGGGGCCGACCTTCAGGTCGGCCCGTTAATGACGTAGAGACCCGTGACGATCTCATACCTCTACGTGTTAAAACTTGGTGCTATGAGATTACTCACTGCGTTCGTCCTTCGGTGCTACGTCCTTCCTCCCTTCGGTCGTCAGTCCTCGCAATGACAGCTTGTTCCTCTATGGTTTAGTGACTGTTGACACCGAGAGCTAGCCATTTATAATTCAATCTACCGGGGGCGTAGCTCAGCCGGGAGAGCACCTGCTTTGCAAGCAGGAAGTCGGCGGTTCGAGTCCGCTCGCCTCCATTTTACCCCACACGATCGCTACGCGCTCGTGCGGGGACCCCGAGTATGCACCCCACAAAGTTACTCCGTAACTTCGCGGGGACCCCGAGTAAGATGCTCCTTTTCTCGCAAGCGAGAAAAGATCGGAAGTAATAAATCGAAAAGTTAACCCTTTAGGTTGGCTTTCATTATCTCCTCTGCGATCTTTTTACCCTCTAAGGTAAAAAGGAGCATGTCAGGGCCGATCTAAAGATCGGCCCTTTTTATCTCCTCCATCTTGACAATTATCCAGCTCGGCCTATAATTAGGTTGGGTTAACTTTTTTAACGGAGGCTAACAATGACCGCCCTCACCGAAGGATTGCAGGATTATCTTGAGGCGATACTTCTATGCGAAAGAAAGCATCGCTTCGTTCGTACCAAGCATTTAGCCGAGAGGTTGGGGGTTAAAAGCCCGAGCGTTCATGCCGCAGTGAAGGAGTTGACTCACCTTGGACTTGTAGAGCATGAGAGCTACGGCCACATAGAACTTACTCCCGAAGGCCGCAAGGAGGCCGAACTGGTCTACTCCCGCCACAAAACACTGTACCGGTTCTTTACCGACATACTTGATTTGCCTCGTGATCTGGCCGAGAACAACGCGTGCGGGATAGAGCATCACCTGGATGAGATAACCCTTAAGAGATTAACCAGGTTTTTGGATTTCCTGGAACAAAAGATGAAGCAATCAGACGAATTTGCCAACGAACTCAAGGAGACGCTTGACAATGAGTGAGAAATTACTAACCGATCTTTCCGTAAACGAAGAGGCTGAGATTGTGAAGATAAGGGGCGGACGGGGTATGCAGGGCAGACTGAGGGCATTGGGGCTGGCAGAAGGACAACACGTAAAAAAACTATCCGGAGTGGGTTTTGGTGGACCGGTAATCATCCTCATCAACCGAGCCCAGGTGGCAATTGGGCGAGGTATGGCACGAAGAATAATAGTCCGTACCGACCACACCAATGGCTGAAACCTGGCACGGAGTTACCGCTAAGAAAACCAACCGCGTATCTACTGACATCCTGCTTGTGGGTCAGCCCAACGTCGGCAAGAGTGTCCTGTTCTCGCGGATGACCGGCATCCGCACCATCGCATCCAACTATCCCGGAACCACGGTCGGCTACACCTCAGGCAGGATGCGCTTTGCAAACGATATCTATGACGTTGTGGATGCACCTGGCACCTACTCGCTTGAGCCTTTGGACGATGCGGCAAGGGTGGCCGTTAATCTGATTGATGACGCAAAGCGCATAATCAACGTGGTAGACGCCACCCATCTGGAGCGCCACCTGACCTTGACACTTGAGCTTTTGGCACAGGGCAAGCCGATGGTTATCGCTTTAAACATGTCGGACGAGGCGCGGCATAAGGGTATTGAGATAGATATAAAGAAACTGGCTCTGCGGTTAGGCGTGCCGGTCATCCCCACCGTAGCAAGAACCGGCGAGGGGGTTAGGCGATTGATTCTTGCCACTCTGGCTCTTGATATCGACAAACAGAAGGTTCCCGGAATAGGTTACGAAAAAAAAGGAGGGAGGAGTGTTACGGGCCATCCGCACATACTCCATCACCCTGAAGCTAACCACAAGGGACACAAGCACATCCCGGAGCAAACCGTATGGCGCAGGGTCGGTAAGGTAGTGAACGACGTGCAAACCCTGCATCATCATCACCATACCTTTGGCGAGTGGCTGGAGGACGCAAGCGTTCATCCGGTGTGGGGCGGGTTGGTTGCAATGCTGGTTCTGGCCGTCTCCTTTATTTTAATCCGCATGATCGGCGAGTTCCTGATCGGAGGGGGTATTGGGATCGTAGGAAATCCCTGGGTCGAGCTCCCATTCGGCACCGAAAAGTTGTTCGATGTGGCGTGGAAACCTGTAATGATGAAGCTCTCCGGGTTATTGGGTGAGGGAAGCTTCCTGCACAATCTATTTATCGGCCAGCTCATCGGCGGCCAGATAGACTTCATGCAGTCCTTCGGGATATTGACTTCCGGTCTGTTCATTCCGTTGGGAGCGGTGCTCCCATACATCGTAAGCTTTTACTTCGTGCTCGGACTTTTGGAGGATACAGGCTATCTGCCCAGGCTGGCGGTGTTTTTAGATAACGTCATGCACCGGCTGGGTCTGCACGGGTATGCGATAATTCCGACACTTTTAGGTCTTGGCTGCAACGTTCCCGGGGTGATGGCGACAAGGATTCTGGAGACAAAGCGGCAGCGGTTCATAACCGCTACGTTGATCTCCATCGCCGTGCCCTGCGCAGCGCTTCAGGCGATGATCATCGGCCTGGTCGGTAACCGCGGGTTATGGCCGGTGGCTCTGATATACGGCATCCTTTTTGTGGTGTGGATTCTCGTAGGGTTGATCCTGCGGTTCACCTCAAAAGGGTTCAGACCGGAATTATTGATAGAGATCCCTCCCTACCGGGCACCTTCCTGGCGCGCACTCGGCTCCAAGCTGTGGATGCGGGTTACCGGCTTCCTCAAAGAGGCTTTACCGGTGGTGCTGGGAGCGGTGGTTGTTGTTAATCTCCTCTATCAATTCAACGTGTTCGCCTACATAGCCAGGGCCACAGCGCCTGTGATGAGTTTCCTCTGGGGCCTGCCTAAGGAGGCGATCGTTCCATTACTGGTAGGGATATTAAGGAAAGACGTGGCTATCGGCATGTTCGCTCCATTGAATCTGACAATCAAGCAGTTGGTGATAGGAAGTGTGGTTTTATCCATGTTCTTCCCCTGCATCGCCACGTTAGTGATTTTGTTCCGTGAGTTGGGCTGGAAGGACGGGCTGAAATCCATAGGCATCATGCTCGCCGCGGTGATAGTGGTGGGTGCGCTGATAAATTTCCTGTGGCCGGGATGATGGGGTTGACACAAGCTTAGCTTAAAGATATACTTGGGAAGCGAAATAGAGCAACTTTTCCAAACCCATCAGGAGGATTTTGTGAAACCCATAGATTCTTTCCACGATTCCTGGAAGCGTGCTAACTACTTGCTGAGATTATACAATTTACTTAAAACTTCCTTGACGTACAAAACAACTAAACCTTGGAAAGAAAATTTTAAGAACTCACCCATCTATCCACGGAAATGGAAACAGAAGGATGATGTAATGAGAGCAGGGCATCAAGAGGTTGCTCTTCTTGCAATACGGAATCCTTCAGAGTCCGAATGGACGAAGGATCACTTCGGGCATGAATGGTTATCCGAGTTACTTTGTGCGGCACTTGTTTTCGCCGTATCCGCTATGGACCGTTACTTCCACGATTTTGTGGTAGACAAATCGCTGACTCTTTTAAGCCGAAGGGTAGATAAAATCCCTCCGGATTTATCCAAATTTAAGATATCCCTTGGAACGGCAGAGGTTGTAGCACGAAAGGCTTTGAAATCCCGAAAGGTGGGACAAGCCATACGTCCACGCACAATACTGAAGGAGAAGTTCCGCGAGGAATTGCATAGGAAAACCTTTCAGACTTATGATGAGATTTGCGATGCATTCAAGATGTTGGGGTTACAAGACAATTGGTCTAAGGTCACACAAGAATTACGCAAGCCACTTACGAATAATGAGGTCAAAGAAAAACTAAAACAAATTGTAGACCGCCGGAATAAGATTGTCCATGAAGGTAACAAAGTTCGTGAGAAAAGACCTCGACGTCCAAAGCGGTTTCAGATTGATTTCAAAAAAACGCATGAAGATATCGACTGGATTCAGAACCTCGTAGATGCCATTGACAAAGTAATCACGTAACAATTGAAGTAGATCAACTGGACCGACCTTCAAATCGGCCCGAAAACTTAAAATGAGGTCAACATGAAGAACAAAGGTCTCGTAACCTTTTTGATAACACTTGCCGCATTCGGTGCGACATACATGCTGCTCGTGTTCGCATCACGGTGGAACGAGGAGGCCTACACCGCCGCAGGCATCCTGCTGGCAGGAGCGGCGATATTCTCATTCGTCATGGCAGAGGTCAGAGGGAAAAAAGAATTCGCCTCGAACATGTGGGGGATTCTTTCCGGTCTGTTTATCTGGGGATTTGTCGGGGAGTATCTTGAAGCCATCGGCTGGGTGGAAATAGCCCGCCACCATTTCTTGCCCGTCCTGCTGATTGCAGTATTCTTTCTCATCTTCCTTATTGCACGCAGACAACTGGCTGACCGCTTCGCTTTCGCGTTCGGGCACTTACTCGCTATCTGGGGTCTGCACATGTGGATGATCTATCAGTTCGAGCACCTCTCCCCCACCCATTGGACCACCTATCCCTCGGCGGCGGTTGCCGGAGTGGGAGCGGTGGTTTCGTTCATCCTGATGTCGCGCAGCAAGAAAACCTCCCCCAAGATGGCCTGCGCAGTAGCCGGGCTTCTCTTGGGCTGGACGGTTCTCGAATACGTCTGGGGCTGGAGAGTTATACCCGGGCCTTACTCCATATAAGAAAGTAGAGGCCGACCTTAAGGTTGGCCCGTTCATAATATTCGGGCCGGTTTAAAAACCGGCCCCTACGTTTCATCATCGCTTGACACACGCACGGGCGCGACTAGGATTAAGAGGATGACTAAAAGGCAAGTAAACGAGTTAAAAGAGCTGTTCGGAGAGAGGTTTACGACTCTCCCCGAGACGCTGGACAGGTTTTCCCGCGACGAGACCAGCAACCTGGAGGCTAAGCCTGAGGCGGTAGTTTTTGCCGAGGAGACCGAGGACGTATCCAGACTGCTCAGATACTGCACCGATAACGAGATTCCGACAACCCCCAGGGGATTGGGCACCGGTGTATCTGGCGGGGCGCTGCCGGTCAACGGCGGGATACTGCTTAGCCTGGAGCGGATGAATCGAATCCTGGAGATCGACACCGATAACAGGATGGCGGTGGTTCAACCCGGTGTGATTACCGGGGAGCTGCACAAGGCGGTGGAGGAAAAAGGATTGTTCTATCCGCCTGACCCGGCGTCGCTTGAGAGCTGCTCTGTGGGCGGCAACGTTATCGAGGGTGCGGGCGGGCCCAGGGCAGTGAAATACGGAACGACCAGGGACTACGTCACCGGACTTGAGTTCGTAATCCCGACGGGAGACGTGTTACGGGTCGGCGGCAAGCTTCGCAAGAACGTTACCGGCTACAACCTGATCGGTATCATGATCGCGTCCGAGGGCACCCTGGGGGTGGTTACCGAGATTACTTTAAGATTACTGCCTTTACCGGCAGTAAGGACCGACCTCTTGGTTCCGTTCGAAAGCTTCCAGAAGGCGGTGCGCACCATCAACGAAATCCACAAGACCGGCATTGTACCGGCGGTGATTGAGTTCATGGAGCACCGGGCACTGGAGATTGTGGAAGCGTATCTGGATTCCAAACTGCCCGTGCCCGGAGCGGGTGCATATCTGATGATCGGGTTGGATGGAACGGACAAGGAGTCGGTACAGCGTGATTACGAAAAGGTAGGCGAGGTGTGTTTAGCCAACGGTGCACTGGACGTGTTCGTGGCCGAGGGACGGGATATGAAGCAGAGGCTGTGGAAGACCAGACGATCTCTTCACGACGCATTACACCACCTTTCTCCAGAAATGGAGCGCGAGGACGTGGTGGTTCCGGTGGCCAGGATTGAGGATTTATTGAAAGGGGTGGACGGGATCAGGAACGGGACAAAAGTGGAGGTGGTGGCGTTCGGTCATGCTGGCGACGGGAACGTGCACGTGAATCTTCTGCGCGGCAAGCTGGATGAGGAGACGTGGAAGCGTGAGCGTGAGCGAGTCCTTGACGAGCTTTTCCATCTCGTCGTTTCTCTTGGCGGCACCATCACAGGCGAACACGGCATCGGGGTGGTGAAGAAGGAGTTCATGCCGCTGGTGACCTCGGAAGCGGAGAGGGAGCTTTACAAGCGTCTGAAGAAGGCGTTCGATCCGGCGGGAATTCTAAATCCGGGCAAGATAATATAATCACCCCCACAAAAACAGAAACCTGTTTTTGTGGGGTATTAAAAGCCCGGCTTAAGGCCGGGCTTTTAAGTGGGTATCTATTGCCTTTCGGCAAACCCACCCATACTGAACGTATTGATTATAGGAGCAAAGCAGACGTCGTCAAGTGAAAATCTGTTGTCGGGAAATCAGGTCACTCCGAAAGCAGGTCTTTATCAATCTCCTTCTCCTGCTTACGTTTGCGCTTGTATGAGGGCTTTTCTTCCCTGCGTTCAGACCAGCGTATGTTCTTATCGGGCCTGGGATGCCTTGGTTTTTGCTTGATTATCTTCTTTTCCACGGTTTTTTTCTTGCGCGGCATGATATCAGTCCAGTTCAATCTCTCCTTTAAAAACGATCGCGGTCTGGCCCCCAAGCATCACTTCGGTCGGGTTTGACGCGTCGGACTCAAAGTTGACGCGCAAAAGCCCGCCAGGGAAGGCAAGTTCTATGGGAGATTTCATCCCCTTGAGTTTGTGCAACACGGTTGCCACGGCCACCGCGCCTGTTCCGCAAGATAAAGTCTCTCGCTCCACCCCGCGTTCGTAGGTTCTCACTGATATGGAACCGTCTTCTTCCAGCTTTACGAAATCGACATTTGTACCATCTGGAGAGAAGTATGGATGGGTGCGGATCGATCTGCCGACATTATGAACGTCGAAAGAGGCCAAATCATCGACAAAAACCACGGCGTGCGGCACACCGGAGTCGGCGAAGTGGAGGGGAAATGAAAACTCAGGGAGGGATAGGTCGAGTTGAACATCCTTGGGGTCAGGAAGAGAGACGTAAGGATTTCCCTCTTTCACCAGTCCTTTGTGCACGCCAGCGTCGGATACGAACCTCATGGATTCGGAGGCTATACCTTCCTTCCAGGCAAAAAGAACCAGTGATCTTGCGCCGTTGCCGCAGAAAGAGGCTCTGGAGCCGTCTGCGTTGAAGTAGACCATGCGGAAGTCAAAGCCTTGCTCTTTTCTTACGAGAAGGATACCGTCTGCGCCAATCCCTTTGCGGCGGTCGCAGATAGAAGGTGCGATTTTCGCAAAGAATTCGTTAGACTGCTCCGGGTAGGTGAAAACTATAAAGTCGTTGCCCGCGCCGTGCACCTTGGTGAATGGGAGCTTCATATATAAATAATACTTGTCTGCCTGGAGGTGTCAATATAATAAAGGTGTGGAACAGCCTCTCCAGGCTGTTCATAAATAAGCACAGGCCGACAATTGTCACCCCCACCTTTATCCTCCCCCATCAAGTGAGAGGAATTATGAGGGATGTCGAATCCACAAAGGAATCCCCCCCTTGATGGGACAGTGTGCCCCTTGAGTGCCTGGTGCACTCATAGGGTAGGGGGTAGGGGAAGGGTAAAATCACGCCTTGACTATTTTTTCTCTGTTTTCCTTGACGTCCCGGGTGGCGTTGCGGGTATCCACCACCAGCTTGGCGTGCTTGACCAGTTCAGCATAGTCCACATCGTCGTGATTGGTGGCGATCAAAACCACATCGTAGGAAGCGATGTTTTCAGGGGTCAGTGGAACACTCTTCTTGTCGAACTTGTAGCGACGTGTAGGCGGAATCTTGGGGATATAGGGATCGTGATAGTCCACAATAGCACCCTTCTCCTCAAGAAATTCAATTAGACGCAACGCTGGCGATTCCCGCATGTCGTCAACGTTCTTCTTGTAGGCCATGCCCAGGATCAGTACCTTGGAACCGTTGAGCGCCTTGCGGCGTTCGTTGAGTGCCTCCATGACCTTTGAAATCACCCACCTGGGCATGGAGGTGTTAATCTCACCGGCAAGTTCGATGAACCTGGTGGGCATCTCGAACTCCTGCGCCTTGTAGGTCAAATAGAATGGATCGATTGGTATGCAGTGCCCTCCCAGTCCCGGGCCGGGGTAGAACGCCATGAACCCGAAGGGCTTGGTTGATGCGGCTGCAATAACCTCCCAAACGTCCACCCCCATGGCGTCCAGGATGACCTTTATCTCGTTTACCAGAGCGATGTTCACGCTGCGGAACACGTTCTCGAAAATCTTGGTGGCCTCCGCGGCCTCGGCTGAGGAGACGGGTACAACGGTATCCAGCACGGCCTGATAGAGCGCAACCGCCAGTTTGAGTGATCCCTCGGAGTTGGCGCCAACCACCTTGGGGATGTTCTTGGTGTTGTATTGGGGATTGTTGGGGTCTTCACGTTCCGGGGAGTAGGCGAGGTAGAAATCACTATGGGCGATGAGTCCTGAGTGCTTCTCAAGGACCGGTCTCATGATCTCTTCGGTGGTGCCTGGGAAGGAGGACGATTCCAGCACCACCAGCTGACCTTTTACGAGATGTGGAGCTATCTGTTCAGAGGTTCCGGTGATAAACGACAGGTCGGGTTGAAGATGCTCGTCAAGAGGGGTGGGGACGCAGACAAGCAAAGCATCGGCTTCAGGGATCAGAGAGAAGTCCGCTGTAGCGTCCAAGAGCTTGCGCTTACGGGCATCCTTGATCCGCGCCGAAGAGATGTGTTTAATGTAAGTGCGTCCAGAATTCAAGGCATCGGCCTTGGCTTTATCGATATCAAAGCCGATTACCCGAAATCCCTCCTCCACGAACGTCAAGGCCAGAGGCAATCCCACGTATCCCATCCCCACAATCCCTATAACCGCCTTGCGCTCGGCTATCCGCCCAAGTGTCAGCATTCCAACTCCTTTTCAGGTTAAGAAGCTATGCAAAGCTTAGCCAACTACTCTGCAAAGTCAAGTTGACCATCCGCAGATTGCTGGTCTGTATCTTTCATCCGCAGATTACGCAGATTTAGTTGCTCCTTTCGTCCTTCAGACGAAAGATCGCACACCATCTTTCAGAAGCTTTCTCATAACAGTAACCCGATTACACCGATAACTGCGAACTTTTATTCCTCGGAATAAAACGAGCAAAAAAGATCGTAGGGGCCGACCTTCAGGTCGGCCCGCAATATTCTTGACTTCCTTCTCCAGACCGCCTAAAATACGCCCTAAGGAGGCTTGCATGAAGCGCGTACTGATGTTCATATTCCTGGGAGCCCTGGTGCTGGGGGCAAGCAGAGTTGATCCCATTGACGAGGTTTTAGCCAAGGGAGGTTTGGTAAAAGAAGACGTCCATTTCGACAGAGCGCTCATGGATTTTTACGGCGGCGGGCCGCACCGGCTGAGGCTGTTCGACCTGTTGGCCGATAGACCTCTGGATATCCCCTACTACAACCGGCTGTTCATCCACCAGCTTTTTGACGGTGAACCGAGCATTACAAGAGGGGTCTTTTTTGCATCCATGAGGACCGACGAATCGGTGCGCAGAGGCCTTATCCAGCATCCTTACGCCGCGATGAAGGAAGCGCTAGCCGAGGAAGAAGATAAGTTCTCCTACGCGCTCGATCAGCTCAAGGAGGTCTCAGGTCAGGAAGATTTTACCTGCGAGTTTGAGCCTCCCAAATGGTCGCCGGAGACAGAGGAGGCGTTATCCGTAATTATTCTTGCCTCGGCACAGGCAATCCGCTACCGCAATCTGGCGTTCCGCGATCTGTCCGTAGAGGAACAGGAGAGGCTATGGGATAAGTCTTTGGGATACATAGGCGACGATACCACCATGACCTCAGAAGACGTCTATTTCGTTGAGGAAGCGATCGGCAGGGTGGAGTACTCATTGCTCTATGCAGGGCTTGAGGATCTGGCGATGGTGCTGGACACCCTGATGCCGTTCATTGATTCGCTCAAGGCGCAGCTGCCCCGCTTCGAGTTCGAAACCCCATACGGCATGGTAAAGATCGCGGGGGAAGGCGATGATGAATATGATGGAGATTATCTGCTTCTCATCGAGACCGGAGGGGATGAGTATTACGAAAGAGCCGGTGCCAATCCGGACATAGCCCATCCATTGAGCGTAGTGATCGATCTGGACGGTTCGGATCGATACATTAATACCTCCCACGATCCGGCGATCGCTGCAGGGGTGCTTGGCGCGGGGATTCTTATAGACTGGCGCGGCGATGAGATGTATGAGTCCAACGGAACAGGAGAAGGAGGAGGCCTGTTCGGCCTGGGGCTTTTATACGATCGTGAAGGAACCGATCATTACGAGTGCTTTTCCAACTGTCAGGGCTCTGGCACGTTCGGGGCAGGGATACTGGTTGACGTGGCAGGCGACGATCGCTACCGCGGCATCCGAGGCATCCAGGGCTACGGCTTCACCAAGGGATGTGGATTACTTCTAGACCTTGCCGGGGATGACCAGTACATGGCACGTAACGACACCGTTCCCTTCCCCTCTCCCCAGTCCCCGGACTACAACGCCGCGATGGCGCAGGGGTTCGGGTTCGGTAAGCGTGCGGATTTTACCGACGGCAAATCATTGGCAGGCGGGGTAGGTGTTCTCGCAGATGCGGGGGGCGACGATACCTACGAGGCCGGTGTGTTCGCGCAAGGGTGCGGCTACTGGTACGGGGTCGGGATGCTCACCGATAAAGAAGGGGATGATACCTACTCCGGGGTGTGGTACGTTCAGGGCTCGGGCGCGCATTTCGCGGTGGGGATTCTCAACGACGTTGAGGGTGATGACACCTACACCGCCTTCAAGAACATGGCGCAAGGCGCGGGGCACGACTTCACGTTGGGTTATTTATTAGAGGAGGGTGGCGATGACGTCTACAACGCCCCGAACCTTTCTTTAGGCGGCGGCAACGCTTCGGGGTTCGGCTTCTTCTGGGATAAGGGAGGAGATGATGTCTATAACGTAACGGCTAAGACTACGTTAGGGCTTGCCAACATCGGCTCACGCGGCGGGCTAAGGGATAGGTGTCTGTGCCTTGGGCTGTTCATGGATACCGGAGGCGGCAATGATACCTATCCTCGTGATAAGCCGGCACGGAACAACCGCACCTGGTTCCAGCCGGGAGCCGACACCCTTCACCCCATCAATACCGAAATTGGGGTAGGAATAGATAGATGAAAGGGTTTCATCCCGGGGTCCCCACGGATATGCGAAGCAGATTCGTGGGGTGTAATCCGGGGTCCCCGCGCGAGCGCGAAGCGATCGTGTGGGGTATCTCTTCGGGGTCCCCGCGACGGTGCAAAGCAACGTCGTGGGGCGTTAATTAAAGGTAGATCTCAATTGGATCCTTTGCATAAAAGGAACAGACTGTTGAGTCAAATCAGGATTCTTCTGCTTATCTTCCTTCTCGCCGGATGCGCACCAAGGGGGATGAGAGAAACCTTCAGCATAAGACACCTGCAGGAACTCAAGGGCGACAGTGTGTTGGCGCTGGACAATTACTGGCAGGCCTTGCCTTACTACCGCCACGCATGGATGCTTTCTGAGACCGACGAGGAGCGCGCAGAGATCGCGGCAAAGCTTTACCGTGTCTTCTACGAAGGTAGAGAGTGGGACAGCTGCGTTGTTCAGGCCGAGGGTCTTAGACAAACACCCTGGTTCGATTCGCTTCCGCACAAAGGCCTTGTCTACTGGCGGGCAGGACAATTTAACCGGATACTGGCAATAGCCGACGCCTCCCCCCTGCTTCGCGCGGAGGCAGCGAGCAGATTAGGACTTACCGATTCGGCAAGGGTACTTTACGCCGAGGCTGAAAGTATGTTAGGCGAAGTGGCAACCGGACGACGCGCAGAGATTTACGCAGAGGTAGGAAAGAAGGATACCGCTGTCGTTCTCCTTCAGAATTTGAAGTATCCGTCCAATTCACAGAAGCGACTGCTTGTCGATTTGCTCTTTGAGCAAAATGCCTGGCGCGACATTCCCGCAGCGATAGCGCGGCTTCCAAAAGAATCGGAAAGATTGGCCGCATTGGTTCAACTGTATGATGAGGTGAGTGACGCTAAGAAGAAGCGCAGGACACAGATGAAGCTTATCCGCACCTCGCCCTGGTCTTACGCGGCAAGGGAGGCAGCCAAGGAGATCACACCCGCAGATGCCGATGAGGCCTTTACCGTAGCCGGAGCCTACGTGGGAATTGACCGGGAAAGATCACTTGCCCTCTTTGAAGAGGCCGAGACCAAGGGGTATTCACGAAAGGCCTGCCGGTGGGAGCGGGCACAACTTCTCTATCGTCTAAAGAGATACGACGAGGCGTACGAGCTTCTCGAAGATATGAGATCGGACGAGGCCAAGTTTCTTCTTGCAAAGGTAGAGATAGAGCGCGGCAAAACCGAAGATGCCATGAGGATACTGGCAAGCATCGCCGAGGAATCCCGGAGTAAAACGAATCGCCCGGAGGCATGGGAGCGAATGGCCACCATACTGCAGCGGCAGGGCAAGAACCTTGAGGCGGCTGAACTGGCAGCAGAGGGGGCAAAGATTCTTGAAAACGAGGAGCTGGGTCACCGCGCCCTTGTCCTGTGGCTGGTGGAAGGTGATACGCTAAAAGCGCGCTCGGCCATGGCCGGAGGAGTTCCGCTTGATTCCGACGTCTCGCTTTTCTTCCGCACCTGGCTTTCGCCTGATTCGGCACAGATGCTTTTCTCGCAACTTGATGCGCATGACCCCTTCTCCTACTACTCTTTGACCGCGCGCGGAAAACTGAACGGCACCCCGCCTCTTGTGGACTGGTTCATCCAGCTTGGCGACACGAGCTACGCGATCTCGTCAAAGGACTCGGTTATCGCCGCACAGGCATGGGCTTTGGCTGAAGCAGGGTTCATGAGCCAGGCCTCAAGTAAGTTGAAGATAATCAAGGAGCCTCCCTTGCCCCTGCGATTCGAATGGGCACGGCGGTTCTCGGACCTGGGCGCAGATAACATCGCGATAGACTGGATCGAAAGGCTGCTGGTCGAAGCGCGCAAGAGGGGTGTAAGGACACGACCGATTGAGGTGCTGCGCCTGCAGTATCCAACGGTCTATCTGTTCCAGATCCAAAGTCAGATAGACGATCCCGTTACCTTCCTCGCCCTGACCCGTCAGGAGAGCTGGTTCAACCCGCGTGCAAAATCCCCTGCGAACGCATACGGATTATGTCAACTGCTCTACTCGACAGCGAGAGGGATGGACACCACGGCGACGGTTGATTCCTTGTATCTTTCCCACGTTAGCATCAGGCTGGGTGCCGAGTTCCTAACGAGGATGCGTGCCAGGTTCAATGGCCGTAAGGTGGCCTACATCGCGGCCTACAACGCCGGGCCGGGTGCTCTAGGCCGCTGGCTGGAGTATCTGCCACAAGACGATGCCCTGTTCGCCGAGCTCATCCCCTACGATGAAACCCGCAGCTACGTAAAGCAGGTGCTTCGCGGTGAGATTATCTACCGTTCGCTGCTATCAGCTGAGAGTCACCGATAAGATTACGGCGGCCTAAACGCAGCCTAAAATCCTGGGCCATCTATATGGGATCCCCAAAGGGTTACCTACTAACCATTTGGGGTGATCTTTATTCGTTGCTTTCCTGACCGTCCTCTGGCAGCTCCGCGCTCTCTTCAGCTATCACGTATGGGAATCCGATGGCGTATGCAGAGTATTCGGCAGAATCATCTCCTTCAAGGGTTTCGGCGAGAATAACATCGACTGCGGCGTGACGCACCGTTGGGGTACGGTAGAGGCTGTCCTCGGCGGTAACCCAGGTTCCGGTGAAGTGCAAGTGATCCGTATCATCCCTTTCAAACACCTTGCGGCGAGGACGCCATACCCTGCGGAAGTGGCGTCCGTGATGCAGGTAAGCCCAGGCATCCACACCCGTATCCTTAATCCATACCTCAACCGTAACCGTGTCCTGGGGAGTAAAACGCGCTACATCATCACGACCGTAAAAGTCCAGAGGATTGGCGATCTCGAAGTTCTCGCCGGAGGTGGAGGTAACCGCTATCTTATCGATCTCAACAGGATGCTCGGCTCCATTCGTCCATACCTTGACCGGGGTTATCTCTTCTATGCGCCAGTGTCCGCGCCTGATTCCGCCCTGCCAGCTGAGCGTAACTTCGCGGTAGGTACTGTCGTCAATAGGACGCTCGTAGATGACGTCATCTTCGGGATTGTAGACGTAGATGGTTCCTACAAGGTGATTGGTGATAACTGCAAATGCGGAATCGCCGTCCACATCCACCTGCACGTCGCGGTTGAAGCTTTCTATCTTACGCACCCAGGTTTGGGAACCCGTGTCGCCAGGCATAGGAGCAAGCAGGCCCATGCTCAAAGCGGCCTCTCCTTGAGGATTATTTGTTCCATCGTCTGTGACACCGTCTGAGCCTGCACCTGTGAAGTAGGAGTTCAGAAGAAGCTCTTCGACGAGTTCGATGTCCTCGTCGACATCTCTACTGCATCCTGCAAACGCCGCGAAGATCAATGCGGCTAAAGAAAGAAGCACCAGTAGCTTTTTCATCGTTTCCTCCATGGTTGTGTTTTTTTCACCGTTCCTCCATCCCATGTCTTTCTCTTATCCTTTTTATAAACCTCCGGATTTCGCGCTCAAACTCAACCTCAAAGATAACGAACTTCGCCTGCTGTTCTACGGAAAGCACGGAGAGCATCTCGTCCCTTAATCTCGTCATCTGCTGATGGTGTTCATCCTCTTCTTTCTTAAGACGATCCATTATTTCCTTGAGTTTGGACTCGCTGGGATTCGATTTGGCAAGCTCTTGTTTCAATAGCTGGAAGTCTTCTGCCTGTGCCTTGCGGTGGCTTATCATGAGTGAATCGCGCCGGCTCAACCTGGGCAGCAACGCGGCCACCTGCTCATCACTGAGATTCAACCGCTCCCTCATGCGCATTATGCGCATGGCTCGAATCATCTCCATGGCCCTTTCAGAGCCTGGCATCTCACCCATCCCATTTCTCGGCTGAGCTGAAGCTACAGCAACCGTCAGGACCGCAAATACCAATAAACGTCTCATACGTTAACTCCTTTCCAGGCCCTCGGTCATCTCCTCAAGCAAGGAGATCAAAGCAGCCTGTTCTTCTTCGGTTAACTCGTCAATCTCGCCGTAGATATCGGTAGGGAAAGCCTCCTCATAACTTTCAATGCCCTGCACCAACTCATCATCCTCCACGACAAGCATCACTGCAAGCTCCATGCCTTCATCGGCAGATAGGCTGTCTCCTTCGACCACCACCCAGCCCTCATTGGCCTTAACGTGACGTTTCAGGACGGCGTCCCCTCCAAAGATAGCCAGAAGGATCACCGCTGCGGCTGCCGCCGGTACCCACACCCAGCGCCACCATCTGCCGCGGCGAGGGACAAAGGCCTGCCATTCGATACCGGTAAATCTAGGAGGCGCATCTGCGGAGGTAAGGATAAGGGTAGCCTTAAGTGCCTCAAGCTCATTGCGGCACCCGTAACACTTTTTAAGATGCTGTTCCAACTCCGAGCGTTCAGAGGCATCCAACTGCCCGTCAAGATAGGCAATCAGTTTATCACGGAACGGATCTCTACTCATTTCTTATCCCCTTGAGGGACAAAATCCTTAAGGCTTTCGCGGAGTTTGATGACCGCATGATGATAACTCGCCTTGGAAGCCCCTTCGGAGATACCGAGGATTTCAGCGATCTCGGCATGGGAAAGCTCCTCTTCGTATCGCATGTGGAAGATCGCGCGCTGGCGGGGCGGAAGCTTTTCTATGGCACGCGCGACACCGGATTGGAGTTCCTTTTGACGTGCGGCATCCGATGGTGTTAAAGGACTCTCCATCCTCTCAAGATCAAGATCGGCCCGCCGCAATCGGGAGCCTTTGCGTAACTTGTTGAGGATATGGTTGAGGGCGATGCGGTAGAGCCAGGTTGAGAATTTCGCATCACCACGAAAACGCCGGATGGAGCGGTAGGCCTTCACGAAAGACTCCTGGACCGCGTCCTCGGCGTCGGCACGGTTGTGAAGCATCCTCCAGGCAAGGGCATAAAGTCTTGCCTCATGACGCCGCACGAGTATCTCAAAAAGATCTTTCTCGCCTTTCTTAACCCGCTCGATGATATCATGATCTTGCATCTCCTCATCACCTGTTAGACACGTAAGAGGCGAAAAGGTTTAACGGTTATCGACACGCCCCATAATAAGAACTAACCCACCCCTGTCAAGTCTTGAAGAGGTGTTGACAATTTGCCTACCCTCTGCTATCCTTCGCCATGTGGGCGTATCTGGCTTTAGTCTGTCTGCTGGAGGTATTTAATCCGATTTCAGGCGTAGGTCTTGGCCAGTGCCACGGCGTGGCCTGCGTTGATATTGATCGCGACGGGCTATACGACGTCGTCGTAGCCTCCGATAGAGGCGTAGACTATTATCGCAACCTGCCAGAGACCGAGACTACGTTTTCCTTAAGAAGGCTTGCTTCAATCGCAGCCAATGCGGTCGTGGCAGGCGATTTAGCCAACGATGACGGATACGTAGATCTTTTTGTCGCCGCACCGGGACGGGATTTTCTCCTGGTGAACACGGGCGACGATATGAACTTTGACTACAACGATTCCTTCTTTGCCTCCGAAACGAGCCATGCCGCGGCACTCGTTGACTTCGATGCAGACGGTGACCTTGACATCTTCGTAGCAGGCGATACCTCAAGGCTTTACAGAAATGAGCAGGGGTCCTTTTCGATGATCCGGACGTTCCCCAGTGGCTTCGCCGTCTCGTGGGCCGACTACAACTCTGAGGGTGGGCCTGATTTCGCTTTGGCTGCCGAGGACAGCATTCTATTTTACGCAAGCCCCGATCTGACCCTGGACACGGCAATAGGGGCCCCGGCACCTCGCGGGCTTTGCTGGTTCGACTGCAACGCAGACGACATGCTTGATCTTGCCGTTGCGGACTCGGCAGGGCCGAACCTTTTGATTAAACGCACCCCTTTTGGATTCGTATCACAAGAGATAGATACGGTGAACGCCCCCAGCGTCGCCGTTGCCGCCGGAAACCTCTGGGGGGAACCAGGGGTTGATCTTTTGTTCATAAATTACGGAACCGCGGATCACCTGTTCCGGGGCTCTGAGAACGGCGAGTTTTCCCCTTCGCCTGACGACACCGTATCCTTTGAGAACAACAACCAGGGCAGGGCGGTGGCGCTGGCCGATCTGGACCGGAAGAACGGGATCGACGCCGTGGTTGTGGGTTCACCGATCAACGCCATCTACCTGAGCGACGTAACCAGCATAAACAAGGCAACCGTAAACCTCAAGGGACGCCGTGATCTCGTGGCGAGTCTTTCTAATACCATGGCCGCTGGAGCGTTGCTGAGGCTTTATGAGAACGGCACCCTTCGGGGATTTTGGGAGATAACTGCAGGTTCAGGACACGCAGGCCAGGACGCCCCGCAAAAGATCCTTCCGCTCCCCGCGACGACCGGATATCTGCTGACGATCGAGTGGCCCCGTTCAGGGGTGATTGATTCGATCCCGCTCGATACCTTCACCCTGCCAGTGCTAATAAACGCCTACGAGGATATAACCCCTCCGCTGCCTCCGTCCAACATTAGATGTACGTCCCATGATCCGCTTTCTTGGTCAAACGACAGCAATGTGAGATTCGAGTGGAATGCAGCCGAAGACCCACACGGAAGCGGTATTGCAGGTTACAGCACTATATGGAACAAGGATACTCTTGCATACCCTGATAATGAGGTGGAGACAGCCGATACGTTCGGGGTCTTTGCTACCGTCCTCGAAGGCGACTCATGCTTCTTCTTCATCTCGTCGGTGGACTCCGTAGGCAACGTCTCTGCACCCCTACGTTACGCACCTTTGAAGCTGGATTTTCATCCGCCGGACAGTATCGAGTTGATTCATCCTTCCCCCTACTCGTATCTGAACGACACCTTTGTAAGGTACGAGTGGAGTGCCGGGGTTGATACGCTTTCAGGGATAGGCTCCTACAGTATGGAGGTTTCGAATCGCCCCGACTTCCTGGGCCAAAAAGCGGACAGCCTGCTTGATACCCAGGATACCTTCTATCAATCCCTCACTGGTCTCGATACATTTTGGCATTATTGGCGAATAATCGTACGGGATGCGGCAGGTAACACGGATACTGTACCACCCCAGCAAAACGATACGTTAGGGATACCCTTCAAGGTTGACGTAACCGCTCCCAGGGTGGTTAAAGTGGTCCCCAGGGATGGTGAGATCGGCATAGCGACGAATATTACCGTCCGTGTCGAGTTCAGCGAACCAATGTTGCCTGGCTCGGCCGCGGATGAATCCAATTATCTGATCGAGCAAGATGCGCCCCTTCTATTTGAAGTTGAACAACATAATCCATATACCTACCGTCTTAACCCCATCCAACTTCTAGACCCTAATACCGAGACATTCGTGACGGTTCATCAATCTGTAACCGACCTCGCAGATAATGGGCTTGCTGCCCCCTATTCCTGGAGTTTCAGAACGGGTAAAGCGCCTGATCTTGAAGGGCCGGTGATCGATCTTGTAGTTATCGACCCCAACCCGACCGGCGGACAAAAAAAGGTAAATATTCAAGCTCGAGCTACGGATGAGGATAACGGCGGAGGCGTGCCGATAAGGTGCGTTTTCTTTATTGATGATTCACCTGATACCAATGAAATGCAACTCGCCGACGGAACCTATAACTCTCCGGTAGAACTCTATACCTCCGATCTTGACGTTGATACCTTTGAAAAAGATAGTTCCTACCTTTTGTCCTTTAGAGCCATGGACGGTTCCGACAACTGGGGACCTATAAAAAATGATGATACATTGTATGTAACCGATGATGTTGCCCCACCTGAATTGAATCTTGCTGTCCTAAGCGATACAACCGACCTTCACACCGGGGACACCCTTTCCCTTGAGGTTACCTCCGACGAACCGCTTCGCAGTCTTGCGGTGGCCTTCTCACAGATTACAGAACAGGACTCTTTCTATAGTCAACTATCCGTTCCCATTCCGGGTGACTCTATGTTCTTCAGGGTAGACGTTCATCTTTCCGGTTTCCCAGCAGGACGTATCGACGGCGCGGCAACCGGCAGGGACAAGGGCGGAAACCTGGGAACCGCCACCTTTGGTTTTCCTCTTCTCTCAGGTGATCTTTTACCCCCGGACAAGGCCTTCGCCGCCCCCAATCCGGCCTCGGATGACGTCGGAATCTACTTTACCCCTGGAGAAGGAGTGCAGGTAAGCCTGCGGGTATTTACCATAGACGGTCACGAGGTCTGGAATCCCGATCCTATTGAAGAAGCCCCGGGCGGAGAACGTTCAGTATTCACCACCGACGTATCCCAGTGGCCTGTGGGACTATATATATTTGTGCTTCAGGCAACCAATGGGGAAGGCCGAAAGGCTGTGGTCAAGAAGGTGTTTGCGGTGGTAAGATGAGGGTTTTTCTTCTTCTAATAGCGGGCGTTCCTTCGCAGGGTGTGCGCGAGTTCCTTATCCCCACCTCACCCATAGCGGCACTTTACGCAGAGGCACTGGTCGCCTCGCAGGAAAGGGGTTCGTTTCTTGCCAACCCGGCACTCGCTGTCGTAGAGCCTTATCCCTGCGTCCACCTTGCACACACCGAGTGGTTTGCCGGGACCCGCAGGGAACGCGTTGACTTCCTGTTACCCACAACCTGGGGCACGCTTGGGTTCGGGGCAAGCGGCTTTCATGTGTGGAATCTTGAGCATCGGGACGACCCGGACGACGATCCGGAGACCTTCCCGGCATACAATACAGACGTTGCATTAAGGTATGCACGAGGTATAGGAAGATTCGCTCTTGGCGCCGAGGCCGGGGTATTCTTCCAGCACATCTACCGTTACTCAACAACAGGGTTTCACGGATCGTTCGGAGCGAGCTTTAACAAGAAACCATTTTCTGTTGGACTTTCCATAATCGATCTTGGCCCGAACGTAAGGCTCTCGAACGAGGCCACACCCCTGCCGGGTAGAATCCAAATGGGTGCTGCATGGAACCCTTCGCTGCCTTTTAATATCCAAACAGGTATCTCCTATGCTTTTGACGGATCGTTCAACGCATCGGCAGGGATAGACGGAACGTTATTCAAGCTCCTTCATCTGCAGCTCGGTGGCGGATACGGTACGCGTCCACGCGCAGGTGCCGGTGCCTCGCTTGAGTTTAAACATCTACAGATCGGTTACTGCACGGTGTGGAGAGCAGGAATCGGATTAACACACCACATAGGTGCAGCCGTAATCTTCCCTCCGTCCGAACGTGAAGACCCCCTTATGGCAACTATGATGCAAACTTCCCGGACGTTCGTTGAAATCGGAAAGCGCGACATGCTGAATCGGGACTACAAGCACGCCGCAGAACAGTTCGATCTTGCGTTAGTCTGGTGGCCGGATAACCCCGAGGCCCAGGCCGGTTACAACGACGCACTGGCAAAGGAACGGGAGCGGCAGATAAGCTTGCATCTTGATGCGGCCCGTTCACACCAGGAAGCAGGCGAGTATCTGGATGCACTGCGTGAGTACGAGTTCGTGCTTTCTTTAGCCCCTGACAATGCGCTCGCACTCTCAGAAAGGGCCGACATGCAGCTGGAAATGGAACAGATACCTATACTTGCAAAGGGGCAACTTCCCGAAGATGCGGTTAGACTATTCAAGGCAGGTGTGGAAGCCTTCCGCAACGATCGCTTCAAGCAAGCGCTAGACTACTGGCAGGAGGTCAAGGAGCGCTTCCCATATCTTGAGGAGATAACCCCGTTCATAAGCCTAGCATCTCAGCGCAGATACGAGCAGATAGACAGCCTCATGCTGGCCGCTTACGCCGCCCGGGAGCGGGATGCATTGCCTCAGGCCCTCAAACTGGTAGAGCAGGTTCTCAAAATTGACCCCACCGAAGGTCGAGCGCATACCCTTAGAGAGGAAATAACGAGCTTAATACACAGAAAGAGCTCCGAGTTGCTGTCCGAAGCCTTGAACTACTTCGATTCCAGACGATACGATCTTGCAGCAAAGACGTTCAACCAGGTGCTTGCGATAGACCCCGGCGATCCCACGGCCAAACGCTACCTTGAACGTCTGCAAAAAGGGGAAAAACTCAAACAATCCGATCTGGAACAGCTTAACGTATCCGCTACAAGTGCCTACGCCCTGGGTGATTACGATACCGCCATCCGTATCTGGGAGCAGATATTAGCCATAGACTCAACCTTTGCAAATCTCCAGCGGAACCTCGAACGCGCAAGGCGGAAAAAAAACATGCTTGGCACCCCTTGACCTTGGTAAAAATACGCTTAGACTAATCTGTAAATTATCGAGAGGTGAAAGATGAAAAAGGTAACCTTAGCCGTCCTGACGACAGCGCTATCCTTATTTTTAGTATCTCTGGCGTGCAGTAAAGGGCCCCAGCCACCCCAGCTCCTCTACCCGGAGGACGGGGCAATCCTGCTCAACCTGCCCTTTTACTGGTCAACCGTGCCTGAAGCAGAGAACTACCTCTTCGAGATCGCCACAGACCAGGTCTTCACAAATGTTATCCTCGATGAAGTCCTCACAGACACCACCTACCAGATTCAAAACACTGAGATTTTCCAGACAGGCATCATGATGTACTACTGGCACGTTTATTCCGGGGACGGCGAGAACTGGGGCGAGGCTTCCGAGAGACGGTCATTTACCCTCGCCGGTGGAGGTAAGTCTTGGGGAAGCTTTTGATGAAAGCCTTTGCCGCCGCATTCGTTGTGCTGATCTTCTCAACTCTTGCCTGCCTTGCAAGCCCGGACGCACCAGGCCTTCTTTACCCACCCGACGGCGATACCATCTCAGGAAGCCAGGTTACGTTTTCGTGGAGCGCGGTCGGGGACGCAACCAGCTACAAGCTTGAGATTTCAAGTGACGAGCACTTTACGAGCACGGCTGTGAGCGAGGATTCGATTGACGCCACGTCATATACAGTGGATTTGGAGTACGCAACCAGCCCGCTGAACGGTCAGAGCACCTACTACTGGCACGTGGCGGCTTTTAAGGAGGGCTGGGGCTCCTGGTCCGGGGTTCGCAGCTTCTACAACGCCAACCAGGAACACCCGTAACCCGTAACACACCGTAATTGTCATTGCGAGCATCCGAAGGAGCGAAGCACATGAAGTGATGATGCTTGCGGAATTCCGTAGGGCGAACGAAGGGAGCAATCTCATAGGGGTTGACATAAGCTTCTCTTGAAGATATACTTGGAGGAAATGAACAGCAAGATGAACGAACTTTCGTTAAACTGAAGAGAAGATTGTTATGGCGACGACTCTAAGAGAGGCCTTCGAGACTTTTAAATCACGCTTAGAGTTAAGCGATAGTTTTCAAGCCGCAGTCACTACACATCATAATGCTATAAGAAAAAGGCTTGAATCCAAGCGAAATATCAGAACAAAACTTATAGGTTCGCTCCAAAGACAAACCAAGATACAGCCACTTGAAGGAGGTGAACTCGATATAGACATATTGGTGATCTTTAACGATTTCGATGAGTGGGTAAGCGATGGTGTTAGTCCGGCTACAGCATTACGGGCGCTGGGGGATATTGTGGAGGGCGATGAGACCTATCGGAAACTGGAACCAGAAACAGATAGCCCGACTGTCGGCTTTGAATACAAGGATGAGATAAGGATCGAACTGGTCCCTTCCTATAACTTTGTGGGCGACTCAACCTCTAGGCCTAAGGGGTATTATATTCCAGGTGACAATAAGTGGGTTCTCGCAGATTACGATTATGATGCGGAATATATTTCAAAGGCAAATACATATTGCGATAAGTACCTCATTCCGACTATAAAAATGTTAAAGGCCGCTAAACGGAAATTTTTTCCTGGGATGCATTCTTATCACCTTGAAACGTTAGTAACACTAATAATACCTTCAATTATACGAAATTTAAAAAGCGAGGTGGTCCCTGTTTCATTCCCACTTTTGATATGTGGGTTTTTCGAAATAGCTCAAAATAAAATTCGGGAAGAAGCTCGCATCCCTGGCAGCAAATCAACACCGGCAGATGAAGGAGCCTCCCTGGTTGATAAAATAGGATTTACCAGTATATTCAAAAAAATATCCGAAGTCTGCAAAAAACTCTTACCCCTATCGGATGACGAAGCAATACCTGTGTGGCGTGAACTAATTGGACCACCTTTTCCTGCTGAAGGTTAATCGTGAAGGACTCTGATTTAGAAAAATTAGTTACTGAGTGTAAGCGAATTGAAGAAGATTCCTTATATACACAAGTCACTCACCACATTATCGCTCGAAACCAGAAAAGTAAGGCAATCTGGCTAAAAATATTACCAGCAGTTTTAGCCGTTGTTAGTGTCGTTGTTTTACTTTTCGGAGCCCCCGATTGGGTAGCATGGATTACCCTTGTTTTCGGTTTTGCAACATTGATTGGTGTATTACTTGAACCTGAGAAAGAAGCCAAGCTTCATCTTTTCGCGGCAAAGAATTTCACAGTACTCAAGCACGAAGCCCGTGTTTTGCATGAAGCTTTCAGATTTTTTGCAGATCCCAAAGACTTCTATCACGAAGTAAAACGACTTAGGGAAAAGTATAATTACCTTGTTCAATTTACTCCTTCTACAGAAAATCCAAGAGCTTGGAAAAAAGCAAGAAGGAGAATAAAATCGGGGACGTATGAACCTGATTTTAAATCAAACAAGGAGGAGTAGCTATGCCTAAGAAAGCTCGTAGGGGCCGACCTTGAGGTCGGCCCGATCATAATATTCGGGCCGGTCTAAAGACCGGCCCCTACGTTTTGACTCCTTAATACCCCATACCGTTCATTCCTCGGGCGCGGGGCACTCGCCTGGCGTGTATTTCATCAGGATTGAGTGTGACGCGTCAGCTACCACTCACAAGGTGATCTTGATCCATTAACTCCCCCTCCCTGGTGGAGGGGGTAAGGGGGAGGGGATACAAGGATGAAGAAAACGAAATCAGCTAGACAATGGGCTTAAGCCCATTGTCGGATCACCCTGTATCCCCTTTATTAAGGGGAACTGCTTTGCCCCCCTTCTGAAGGGGGGTGCCCGAAGGGCGGGGGGATTTAAGGAAGGTGGTCACTCCTAAGAGCGGTCGGAGGGATCAAAATAATTCCTCCCCCTTCCCCCGTCAACTCTGCGAGTTGCCGACCCCTTCCACAAGGGAAGGGGAACTTGCGACGATTGGAGATTTCCCCCTCCTTGGTGGCGAAGTGCCCCCGTCGGGTAAGGGGGATAAAGGGGACGGGGATATCCCCCAAAAACCTTCAAAAATACCCCAAAATCGCCCCGTTTTGTCCAGCTTTTTCACCCCACGAATTTGCTTCACAAATCCGCGGGGACCCCGTACTTTTGACCAGTTTTTGTCCACCTTTTGTCCATCTTTTGACCAGCTTTTGGCACTCAAACCTGACGAGTTGAACGATAGAATGGGGCGAGCAGATGTCGCGAGCAGTGGGCGACTAATTGTTCCTCCACCCGTAACACGCCTCCCTATCACGCGGAAGGAGTGTGTGTTACGGTATGTTACGGTATGTTACGGTGTGTTACGGTGTGTTACGGTGTGTTACGGGTTGACAGAGCTGTATCAGTCCTTATCATCCCCAATGGAGGAAAGGCTCCGGATCAACGCAGAGGACATAGCATTTGTAAAACGTGCGCTTGCAGACGACCGCTCGGCGCAGCGCGAGCTGGTTCGCCGCTATCAGGGGCCGATCTTTGCATACATCTACCGCTGGATGCGCAACCGCGCCGACGCCGAAGACCTGACCCAGGACGTGTTCATCAAGATGTTTCACGCACTTTCTACCTACTCCCGCAAATCAAGCTTCCGCGCATGGCTGTACCGGATCGCGCGCAACCGGGTCATAGATCACCTGCGGCGCAAGAAACCGTCAGCAATCAATATAGATAAGGTAGTGATAGCTGGTGAAGGCTCACCGGTCAAGACCTATAGCCGTGCCGCGACAACAGAAATCCTTGAGGGCACGATCGCTGAACTACCGCCGATCTACAGCGAGGTTCTGCTCCTAAGGCACCGAGATGAGTTGACTTATGAAGAGATTGTAGATGCAACCGGCATTGTCCTGGGAACGGTAAAGGCGAGGTTGCATCGCGGCCGGGCCTTGCTGCGAAAAAAACTCGACGAGGTGAAACTTTTATGAGCGAAACACCGTCTGCCAATATGATGGACTGTGCCGAGACCAGAAGATGGGTCCAGTTGAGGTTGGATGGCGAAGAACTGCCCCCGGAGCTAAAAGGGGCATTTGAGGGGCATCTGTCATCGTGCACAAGATGTGCTGCGTGGGCTGCCAAGATGGAGACTATGATCGCCAAAGTGGCCAGGCTGCACGAACCAAGGTCTTCTTTTGGATTTGAGTCCAGGCTCATGTGTGCGCTCGGTCTTTCCACGGTGCCTTTATGGACTAAATGGGCCGCAGGCGTGGCTCTGGGACTGGCAGGTGCCTGGTGTGTCGCTTTACTTCTGGTTGGAGAGAACGCCGTTTTCCATGCACGGGAGGGTCTTTCACTTGTTCCGCGTGCACTGCACTTTAGTAAACTCATCTCTTACCTGCGCCCTAATCTTGCCGGACGTCTGCCGGATATACTCAGTTTAGGATCTATCTTGCTTGGAGCAATGGCAATACTGCTTGTGCTGGGTATCCTTGCCAGCCGGATGTTGACGAGGGTGCATACAAAACCACTCACAACCAGAAACGCATAGTTATGGAGGCTCGATGCACCCTTTCCTGTGTTGCCTGACCTTCTTAATACTGACCGCCTCCCCTCCCGAGGCCGAAATTGATATAAACCTCGATGCTCCAGAAGATACCACCTCAACACAGCTCTCTATCCATATCCCCCAGGACTCGCTGCATCCTTCTGACATTGTCATTACCGGCGACGCCACGATAGAAGGAACTGTTGAAGGCGACATGGTAGTCTCCGAAGGAACGCTTACGCTTTCTGGGAGTACAGAAGGCGATGTAGTTTTGATTGGAGCAAACTTCTCCATCTCAGGAAACATCAATGGAGACCTAGTGGCGATCGGTGGAGAAGGAACTATTTCAGGCAATATAGAAGGAGATGCTGTGTTCATCAGCGGCGTCTTGACGCTCGACTCAACCGCAGTTATTGAAGGTGATCTAACGGTCGTAAGCGTGGAGCTTGAAAAGCACCCTGCAGCGGCAGTAAAAGGCGATGAGACCGAGGTTTCGCTGGGGCCTCTGGGCAAGCTGCTCGCAGGTGTTCTTTCCCGTCGTGTGCCACCAGGCAGAGTAGAGGCAGGTAAGCCTGCCCATGCGTTTGCGTCAGGTATAGTTTTTATTGCTTCGTTTGCTCGTCTAATCTTGATTGCCGTTCTGTATCTTTTGGGTCTGCTTATGCTTGTGGTTTTGCCGCGCTGGCAGCGCCGCTCGGGGTTGGTAATCGAGCGCACGGTCTGGAAGGCGGTACTTACAGGGGTGATTTACCGGCTGGCAGTGGGAGGAATCTTCGCCATACTTGCGATTTCTATAATAGGATGGCTGCTTGTGCCTTTAGCCGTGTTAGGATGGGCCTTTATTGCACTTATGGGCATCCCTCAGGCCTCTTTATGGGTTGGAGGATGGATCAAAAAGTGGCTTCGATTTTCATTCGAGTCCCGGATCGGGCTTTATTCCCTCGGATTTGTGGCGATCTACCTTGTTAGCATCGTTTCAAGCATCCTTGCGATCTTTGGACAGGGTATAGGCCTTGCTGTGAGGATCACCTGCGTGATCGGCTTCCTCATCATCTTCGCGGTGATGACCGTGGGACGCGGCGGCATCATATACACGCTTATCTTCCCTCGCGAAGTGCGTGCGTTGGAAAACCAAGCAAACCGGGAGACGAATGAAAAGGGGTAGGAAACGAACGTTTTTTGCCCGCCTCGGCCGCGGGCTGGGCGATCTTTTTGCTAAATACAATCGCCGCAACGGCCCGCTTCTAGCCAAGGGTTTGGGATTCAGCTTTTTGTTCGGGTTGGTTCCTCTTTTATTTCTTTCCGTATCTCTTGCCGGTTACCTTTACCGTGTGGCCCCGGGTCTACAGCGGTTCATCACCGAGGAGTTCCTGGCCTTCATACCAACTCAGGCGCGATCGGTGCTTCTTTCACACATAACCACCGCTGCAGGTAACTGGGGCGCTATCGGGATATTGGGTATTTTAATCCTCCTGGGTGTCTCGGTGGCGCTATTCGACTCTATCGAGCGGGCGTTCGCCACGATGCTTTCTGCCCCACGACGCAAATTCCACTTCGGCAGGCTCATATCTCTTGCTCTTATGGTGGGTGCGGTGCTTTTATTCTTCGGTGCCGCGGCACTCTCTACAACCGCAACCTACTTCCGCAGCGCCATCTCGTTTTCACCTGCTCTTGTCTACTGGGGCGGGAAGGTACTCTCCGGCTTGATGTTCGCGTTCATACTCCTGGGTCTTTACTATCTCTTTGCGAGACGTCGTCTTCGCTTCTGGCCTACCCTGGGCATAGCGCTTGGAGCCTCGCTGGCATGGCAGATTATAGTATCGTTGGGCTCGGGTTTGATCCGCTACGCAGGACGCAGGGTGGTGATCTACGGTGCACTGGCCTGGGTGACGGTGTTTTTGATCTACATGAGAGTCTTGGCCGAGCTTATCTTGTTCTCGAGCCTTTTGGTGAGCCGCGCATCGCCGCCCTCCGAAGGCGAATAAGCTTCCTTTTATCAAACAATTAAGACCTTGACATAACCCATCTTCCGGATAGTATTTTTCCTGTAGCCATCCCAAAGGAGGTAAAATGTCGATACTTTTACTTTCCGCGATCCTTTTCTCCCAGGCCGGCGACACCGCCCATCCGGTTCTAACCTGGGAGCCACAGATACCTGCGTGGGGCGATACCATGACCTTCACCTATCATCACACAGCGCCTGATGCGATCCTCAAGGGCGCAGTGCCTATATTCGCCAAGATAGAGGACGAAATAATCCAATGTGAACGAAAAGACGACATCTCTCTTGTTCAATTCGTAGTACCCGATTCGGTACCTTATGTTGGCGCGTTTTTCTACTCTTTGGAGGAAAGAGACCCGCCGGCGTACGGCAGGGTTGCGGTGGAGGTGGCCACGCCTGAAGGGTGGAGTCCCCTTGACTTCTCCCTTCAAATGCTTCGTTATCGGTGGTTCGGGATGAAGTTCGGAAAGATCACACCCGAGAAGGTTCGGGAGGAGATCGACAGCCTGAGGCAAAACCCGATTGACCAGGCTCTATATCGTCATCTCTTGACGTATGGATTCCTGCAGTTTGGGGAGATGGATTCGGTCTTCGACGTTCTAGCCGAGATGAAAGAGAAAGACGGCGGCACTGCCGAGTATGCCTGGGCTTTGCTTGCGGTTAACTATGATGTTCATGACAAGGTGATCGAGCTTGACACAGAGAAGCTGGCTACCCTTTATGAGTGGATGGACGAGGAGGCGAAGCGAGGTAATACCGATCGCGGCTTCCTTGTCTGGGTGGGTATGAGATGGAAAGAAGGGAACACCTCCTTATCGCTCAAGGAACGGGAGAGGATACTTAAAAACGCAGTTAACCAGGCCCCACACGAATACTGGCGTCATGTATTCCTTGCCGATCACTACCTTGCAACAAGAGATACACTTAAAGCAGAAGAAGGGTACTCGGTTGCTATTGACCTAATACTGACCGGAGTTCCTCAAAAGAAAAGTGGAGAGGTCAGCGGTTTATTGTTGCAACGCAATCTTCTACAATCGCTGCTCAATCGAGGTAGGATTCGTGCGGCACAGGGGCAATACGATGCGGCACTGGCCGACCTCTCCCTTATCATCTTCCTGAAGTCCGATCCGCAGATAGAAAGAGAAGCCTACTTCGAGATGGGTAAGGTCTATCAGTGGCTTGAACTTTACAAAAGGGCGGAGGAGGCCTACCTTGAGGCCTTCAGGCAAGGATACCCGGATGCCCAGGCCGCACTTAGGGTAACATACCTCATGAATTACGGCGAGGAAGGGTTTGAGGCGTGGTTAGTGAAGCAGTTGGCTCCCAGGGAGGGTGAGGAGCTTTTTCTTACCCGGGATTTCGCTTTCACCACCCTTGACGGCGAGGAAGGCCGCTGGTTCGATTTTAGGGACAAGATCGTGGTGGTAAACCGCTTCGGTCTGGGATGCGGTGGTATTAGAGCACAGATACCTGTGTTAAATCAACTGGTAGATGCGCACAAAGGTCAAGAAGTCGAATTCGTTGCCTTCTCCGGAGATGGTCCCGATCTCTTAAAACACTATCTGGCAGAACATCCTTTCAAATATCGCATGCTTCGAGTTAAAGGCACGGATTTCTGCGACGCCCTCAACGCGAATCCCGCCATAAGGCCCTGGCAGCTGGTGATTGATCCTCGAGGCCGGGTGCGTTTCTACAAGATGGGAGGGTTTGTTGATGCCTCGGAGATGGATGGTATAAAGCTCATCATCGACCAGCTTCTGCGTGAACAGGAATGAATGCTCCTTTTGCCCATATGGGCAAAAGATCGCAGGTAGAAGTAGAAGTAGCGGCCCGTGTTACGGTGTTACGGGGGTTACGGTGTTACGGGGCCGCCACTTTTATTCGAAGAATCTCTAAGTCTAGCTAGTAGGCAATCTTAACGCGAAGCTTCTCCCAGGCTTTCTCGGTCTTGTCCTGGGCGCGCTGCGCCTTCCAGTAGAGGTTTACCCAGCGTGCTCCACTAACGCGGCTCGTCTTAGCCCACAACTCACGCGTCTTCTCTATATCCTTGCGCATCCTCTTGACATCGCCCGCGTAAGGCGACTTGCCGTCTTCAGAAATGATCTTCACAAACTCATCAAGCTCAGCTTCCATTACGTCAAGCCTTTTCGAAAAGTAGTTGTTCACCGGATCGCGCATCTCGTTAACGGTTCGCTTGAGGCCTTGAATTGAAAGAATGGTAAAGACGTTTATCAGCCCGGATACGATCAGGAGTCCAAAAAACACCCATACGATAATCGTTGTAGAGTCGGGTTGCCTTTGCCTGACCTCTTTTTGCTTCGTTCGAGCCATTACTACATCTCGCCGAGGATAACGAACTCAACACGACGGTTGAGTTCGCGTCCCGACTCGCTGATATTGGATGCTATGGGCATCGTCTCGCCGTAGCCTCGTGGAACCAGCCGGCGCGGATCTATCTGATGGGTCATCACGAAGTAGTTGACCACCGAGGCCGCGCGAGCCTCTGAAAGCTTCTGGTTGTAGGAATCGGAGCCGACGCTGTCGGTGTGTCCCTGAATCTCGACGCGTATGGAAGGATTCTCCTTGAGTATCTTGGCGGCCTCATCGAGCACCACATAGCTCTGAGGCTTGATCGTGGATTTGTTGAAGTCGAAGTAAATGCCGCGAAGGGTGATGGTCATCCCCTTCTTGACCAGCTTGAACTCCTTTTCCGTAACCTGATTCTCACTAATAACCAGAGGCGAGGGCTGTTCGATGTAACCCTCAGCGGAGACTATGATGGCGTAGGTTCCTGCAGGGATCTCAGCCTTGAACACGCCCGTAGTGGCATCCGCCTTAACAGGTGGGATATCGGTATCAGGAAAGCGCACCACACCGGCTAAGAGTTCCTCGGTCTTGCGGTCCTTGATCTGACCTATGAACTGCCCCACGACCTTGGTGGTCTTGAGCATAATATCCAGATTAGAGGTGCGGTTGACGTCGATCTGAACCGTGTTGATTGCAGGCACGAACTCAGGCGCCGTAACCTCGACTGAGGCCACCCCGGTAGGCACCGAGTCGAGACGGTAAAACCCGTTGGCGTCCGTCTTGACAGGTGGACGCTCAAGCCCTTTGAGCTTAACCTGGGTTCCAGCAAGCGGTCGGCCTGTTTTTGCATCCTTGACCACGCCGGTGATGGAACCGTAGGTCTGCCTGGGCATCAAAAGGATATCCTGGGTGGTGGTCTCGTCCTCCTTGACCACCATGGGGATACTCGTCTCCCGGTAGGCATCTGCCCGTGCAACGATGGTAACCACTCCTACTGGGACCTTATCGAATTGGAATACACCTGTAGCCGGGTCAGTGGCAACCTCGGGGATTTTGATCGAGGTATCGGCGAAGGATACCCGGGCGGCAATCGGCTGCTCTGTAACGGCGTCGCGTACCGCACCGGCGATCACGCCCACGGGCGGTGGTGCAGGGCGAAGGAAGGGTGATACGAAGTTTATCCCTAAGATGCCCTGGAAGGTGGGAGCGTTACCGAAGGCGATGTCCAGACCGAGATCAAGACCGACACCGAACGGGAAGGTGAACTTGATCCCCGGAGTGATGCGAAGCGCGCTTTCGTTGAAGTCAAAGAGCGCGTCCATTCCCTGTACCGTTGTTGCTTCCAGCGTGACCGCGTACGTCTTGGCAGGGAGCTCAAGCCCCACCCCCAGAACAAGTGAATCCTCGACGTTGGTGCCGGTGCTGGTAAGGTATCCGGCGTTGAAAACCAGGTTGAAAGGAGCGGCAACCGAGACGTCTGCGAAATCAAAACCCAAAAGCAGGCCGCCGCCGTAACCGAAGCCCGGGTCCTCCGCGCGAAGCCCGAAGCCATCGTCCAAAGTGGATACAGAACCCAGACCCATGATGCCGAACTTGAACACGGGAACGGCCAGAACGCTTGCCTTCAGTCCGAACCGGGTGTCGTAGAAGCCTGTCCGGGTGTTGGTAAAACTGAAGTCCTCGGACCAACCCGCGTAGGTAGGCGAGACCCAGAACCCCATCCAGTCCAGGGGAGCATAGGTTACCCCGCCGTGCAAGGCCAACTGGTACCAGGTGGTAGAACCGACCTCCGCGTTCTGCATGGTGTTGTGCAGAGAAAGGGAAAGCATCCCGTAACCGTCTGTTTTTGTATCGATCACCCTGTAAAATCCCCGGCTCCCCCCTATCGCAGGGAACCCCGCCGCAACCCCAACCCCTAAAAGAACCAGAACCAAACTACGCTTGAGCATGACGCCTCCTTATTTCTTTTATACTCCATTGTAAGGAAAAGTGGCACACTGTCAAGAACACTGAACGCTTCCGGAAGAAACTTCGATCCTCTTTACCCTAAAGCTGGAATCCATCCCTTGAGAAGATGGTGCGAGCTTGGAGAATTTTTGCTCCATCGAACTCATCCTCAGGTTTGGCGCATTATACGAGGTTGAGGAAAACTATCAACTTCGCAAGGGCAGTGCACCTTTATACCGCCGCCGGTTTCAGAATACTTAGTGATACTATTTAGTTTGATTATGTCTAAAAACTCCTGCTCATCGCCGCGGTTGCGGTGATGCTCATGGCCGCTACCAGCGCCTACGGCTATGACGAAGACTGGGACGGGTGGTTCATATCGGGAACGCTTACCTACGGCGGCAACGATTTCACGAGCGTAGGTAGTGACATCGTTTCAGACTCTACGATACTGGAACTAAGGACGGATAACTTCTACCTTAAGGCTAATGCTTCAGTGGATTTCGTCTACGACGGCGGTTGGTACGAAGACACCATCTCGCTTGGGATCAGTAGATTCTTCGGCAGCAAGCCGACAGATCAAAGCGGCACAAAGGAAGGTAGCGGTGGCTGGTTAGGTTCGGCGATTCTCAGGATCCCCGGCCTACCCCCTGTGGTGTTCGACACCGTCGAAGGCACCTGGCGCAGTACCTATCCCCACTTCAACTACGACACCAGACCGCCCACCTATACAGCAAGCTGGCTTGTAACCCGCAGTGTCCCTGCGGGCATTACAGGAGCAGGCGGCAGTGCAGGCGACCGGATAGACTACGAAGAGTAAGTAACCTGAACGATTAGAGGAGGGGCTTTGCCCCTCCTCTTTCTTGGCCTTGACATTGCCGGAGAACCGGCTTATACTGAGACAAAAGGAGGCCGTCATGCTTAATATAGGTCTTATTGCCTTAACCCTGTGTGGGGCAGACATACTAGTGCAACCCTTTCGCATCGCCGAGGCCGAGCTCGGCCATCATCAGACCTACCCGTGTGCGGCAATGGCCTCAGATGGCCATTTTGCTGTAGCTTGGGTGGACAGCATAGCATCCGGGGACCCCTTCAATCCCGAAGACTTAGAGCTTGATCTTTTCGTGCGCTTCTTCGACCGGGACGGGAACCCGATGACCGATGCTTACCGGATCGCAAAGATGGCGGATACCAACTGGGTACACTACCCCTGGCTTGAGATGGACACCGCAGGCAACGCCATCCTGCTCTGGGTGGACAGGGAAACCCGAAGTGCGGAGCAGCCTTCTTACGTGCGCTTCCAGCGCTTTGGTCCTGACGGCAGCCCTGTTGGTTCTGCGCACACGGTGGTGGCCCGGGTATTCTTATACAAGAGGAGTCCGGTTGATTTGAGCCTCAACAACAGGGGTTATTTCGCAGTGACCTGGCTTGAGGTAATTCCCCCCTATTGGGAGTTGACCTGCGTGTGGGTTCAGCGTTTTGATCTGGAAGGCTATCCTGAAGACCGGGCCTTTT
>Ga0307428_1000070_pt1 | contig 93104 bp, 77 predicted proteins | sample SalMarWE160240MG_FD_202161 | JGI IMG/M metagenome (GOLD analysis project Ga0307428, IMG submission 202161) | Salt marsh sediment microbial communities from the Plum Island Ecosystem LTER, Massachusetts, United States - WE1603-240 | ecosystem: Environmental > Aquatic > Marine > Intertidal zone >...
TTCCCAGGGTGGCGCTGAACGATGAGGGAGATCTGGTGGTAACCTGGCGTGATAAGCTTAATCCTGACACGGTGTATCGGCGGTTCCAGGTGTTCGATGCCGCAGATGAACCCATCCTGTCCTGGAGGTCCAGGGGACATCTCTTGGATTATGGGGAGTTGGGTAGCTGGGCCGAACCCTTCTGGCTTGACGATGACCGTTTCGTGGCATTCTGGACAAAGCATCTAGACCAAGGATTCGGGCTTGTGGGTGGAGTATTCGGGTATCGCGGGTTGACTCCGTATCCCATACGCGTGGTGGTAATTGATAGTCTGGCAGGTTCGTGGAGCTGGAGTGGAAGCGACAGGAATTTCTCGGTTGCCTTCTCTTCTGACGAGCGGGTTGCGGAAACCCACGTCAGATCTTACTCACATGATGATCCATGGTGCGTATGGGACCACGGGGGCGGGGTGCTTGGCGAGATTCGCGACAACGAGCCCTGGCGTCGAACCAACCTGTTCGATTACACCCCGCCCTTGGGGAAAGATACTACATGGAAAGATTTTCTTTATTGTACAACTGCAGTAGCGGCGTGCGACGACCAAATCGTATGGGTGTATACCCGCCCCAACCCGGATACCGTCCTCGAGGCCTGGGCCTTAATCACCGACTGGGACATGGGGGTAGGGGTAGTGGAATCTCCTATCCAGACCTCATCACCCATCAAGCTTTCAGCCTCGCTCAACCGGCTTTCCTACGACGTGTCCGGGAGTGTTACGGGCGAGGCAAAGCTTACCCTCTACTCCGCGGATGGCCGGAGAATCCTCCAGGAGACCATAAAAGGCAAGGGCACCTGGACGCCCTCCCCGCCCTCCTCCCAGCTCCCCGCAGGAGTGTATTTCGCCCGGGTTGAGGCTGAGTCAGCCAGCGCTACAGGCAAGATTGTGATCCTCCACTAAACCTTGACAAACAGGGGGACGTGCCTTTAATAACTAAAAGGAGGTCAATATGCTCAATATAAGCCTTTTGGCTTTAGCCTTGTGGGGTGGCGTCCTAGTGGAGCCGTTTCAGGTAGCAGACCACCAGCCCGGCCATAATCAGAGACAGGGTTGTGCGGCAATGACCTCAGATGGCCATTTTGCTGTAGCTTGGGTAGACGGCATAGCTTCCGGCGATCCCGATGATCTTGATGATCCAGAGCAGGAGCTTTTTATCCGTTTCTTTGACCGAGATGGAAACCCAATGACCGAGGCTTATAAGGTTACAAAGCTTGCGGACACCTCGTGGATCCGCCACCCTTGCCTTGAGATGGACACCGCAGGCAATACCATCCTGCTTTGGGAAGAGAGGAAGACTCAGGGTAAGGAGGAGCCTTCCTATGTGCGCTTTCAGCGTTTTGCCCCTGACGGCAGCCCTGTTGGCTCTGCGCACACCTTGGTTGCCCGCGCACTCTTAGGTGAGCAGACGCCGCTATTCAGCCCGATTGACCTAAGCCTCAACAATAATGAGGAGTTCGTGGTAACCTGGTGTGAGATAGAGCTTGGTCCCCCCACTTACAAGAACTACGTGTGGGTGGAGCGCTTTGATATGGAGGGTGATCCTAAGAACCGACCCTTCCTGGCTTGTGATAAGGAGTGTGTATTCTTCTATTATCCTAGGGTTGCTTTGAACGATGCGGGCGACGTGGTGGTAACCTGGCGTGATCAGCTTACTCCTTTTTATTCTGACACGGCGTATCTGCGGTTCCAGGTGTTCGATGCCGCAGACGAACCTGTCCTGTCGTGGAGGTCCAGGGGGCATCTCTTGGATTATGAGGAGCACGACGACTGGGACCCCCAGTTCTTTTGGCTCGATAATGACCGCTTCGTGGCGTTCTGGCGAAGATCTATAGATTTAAATTTATGGGGGCTTATGGGTTGCGTGTTCGGCCATCGCGGGTTGGCGCGGTATCCCATACGCTTGGTGATGATTGATCCTCACGAAGTTGGGGCCTGGGAAAAGATGTTCTCAGTTGCCCTCTCTTCTGATGGGCGGTTTGCTGAAACGCATCTTCGAAGGAGTGAGTTACACGAAAACTGGTGGTGGGAGCGTCCGGGTGGCATAATTGGAGAGATTCGGGACAACGAGCCCTGGCGTCAGACTAACCTCTTCGAGTATACGTTACCCTTCGAAAAAGATACCGCACAGGGAATTAACCCCGTATGGATGGCTTATTTTGTACCTGCCGTAGGTGCGTGCGACGACCGAATCGTTTGGGTATATCCCCATTCCACGCCTGATAGCATCTGTGAAGCCTGGGCCATTATCACCGACTGGGACATGGGCGTAGGGGTAGTTGAGCGACCGATTGTTGAAAAGCCGGCTGACTGGGAAGTGATAACCTCCATCGGTTCTCAAATAGTGCTGCGATATCACGATAGACCCGATGGCTTTCGAGCTTCAATCTTCGACGCCACAGGCCGCAAGGTGGATGAATTGCACTCAGACCTAACGCAAGGCACCATCCGCTGGCCCGTAACACCCTTCTGCGCTGGGGTTTACTTTATCGTGCTGAAGTCCGCGGGAGCGACCAAGGCGCAGAAGGTAGTGTTAATTCGGTAACCCTCTTCCCAGCCCTCTCCCGGTAGAAGATTTCGTAGGGGCTGACCTCAGTGTGCCCCTTGGGATATTTTTATCCCATAGGGTATCAGGTCAGCCCGAATAATTAAACGGGCCGACTTAAAAGTCGGCCCCTACGTTTGGTAGGTAGGGGTCGACCTCAGCGCATCCCCTTCGGGGGTAAGGTCGGCCTGCTCAATTCTTTATTGTCCAGCTTTTTCACCCCAGACGTCTACTTCCCGCCCCATCATTTTGCACTTTGAATTTTGTCCGAAGGGATGACTATTCTGCAAGCAGAATTTCGCTAGCGGAGCTATCTTTCAATCTGTAATCTTTCAATCTTCAATCTTTCAATCTGTAATGGCGACGCAGTCACGTTCTTGTCCAGCTTTTTTCACCCCACAAATCTACTTCGTAGCTTTGCGGGGACCCCAGAATTTTGTCCAACTTTTGTCCACCTTTTGTCCAGCTTTTTTGACCCGGAAAAGCCTCATCAATCCCTGGGAGGAAGGGTTCTTTTCTATTGACAAATCCCCACAAGTGTGCTAAACTATTAGTTGTTATGAGATTAGACCGTTTTACCCAGAGGGCGCAGGAAGCGCTGGGGCTGGCACAGTCCTCTTTAACTCGCTTCCAGCACACCGAGTTCGACGCTCACCACCTGCTGTGGGGTTTACTTACGCAACAGCAGGGGCTTGTGCCGCAGATTCTATCGGAGATGGGAATCGCGGCCGAGCATTTTGCCGAGCGTCTGGAGCGCGAGCTTGATCGCCTGCCTAAAGTTACAGGCGCAGGCGGCGGGACAGAGCAGATATACATTGCTCCGCGTCTTAAACGTGTGCTGGACAGGGCCTCCGAGGAGGCCGGTCGCCTCAAGGATGAATACATAGGCACCGAGCATCTCTTCCTTGCCCTGACCGAGGAGCGTGAAGGGCTGGCCGCCCGGCTGCTACGAGATTTCAGCGTTACGACCGACAAGGTCTACCAGGCTCTGCAAAAGATAAGAGGCAGTCAGCGTGTTACCTCACCAGACGCGGAAAGTCACTACCAGTCACTCAAGAAGTACACTCGCGATCTCACGCAACTTGCAAAAGAGGGCAAGCTTGACCCGGTGATCGGCCGCGACGACGAGATACGTCGGGTGATCGAGATACTTTCCCGGCGCACCAAGAACAACCCTGCGCTCATAGGTGAGGCGGGTGTGGGTAAGACCGCGATAGTTGAAGGGCTTGCCCAGCAGATAGTGGCCGGAGACGTCCCGGAGACGCTGCGCGACACGAAGGTCCTTGCACTCGACATGGGCCAGCTTGTTGCCGGCACCAAGTTCCGCGGCGAGTTCGAGGAACGCCTGAAGGCGGTTCTTGCGGAGCTCAAAGAGAATCGCGGTAACGTTATCCTGTTCATAGACGAGATGCATACCATAGTCGGCGCGGGTGCTGCGGAGGGCGCGCTTGACGCCTCCAACCTTCTCAAGCCCGCCCTGTCACGGGGCGAGATACAATGCGTGGGCGCTACCACACTCAAGGAGTACCGCGAGCACATCGAGAAGGATGGCGCTTTGGAGCGTCGGTTCCAGCCCATCTACGTGGACGAGCCTACGATCGAGGAAACGATCCAGATACTTGCAAGGCTCCGCGATCGCTACGAGGCCCATCACGGGGTGAAGATCGCAGATGATGCCATCGAAGCGGCGGCCAGACTCTCGGCACGCTACATTGCCGGAAGATATCTTCCGGATAAGGCGATCGACGTGCTTGACGAAGCGGCGGCCCATCTCAAGCTGGATATCTACTCCTTGCCGCCTGAGATCCGCCAGAAGGGACAGCGTCTGGCAGAGCTTACCCGTGAGGGGCAGGAGGCGGTCAAGATACAGGATTACGCGCGTGCGGCACGGCTAAAGGAGAAGGCTGATCGTATCCAGGCAGACTACGTTAAAGAACGCAACGCTTACCTCAAGGATAAGGGGATAGGCCGGACGCTCGAAGCTCAACATATTGCAGAAACCATCTCGCGCTGGACAGGGATACCGGTTGCAAACATGCTCAAAGGAGAGGCCGAAAAGCTTTTAATGATGGAAGAGCGCATCCACGAGCGGCTTATTGATCAGAACGAGGCGGTTCGTGCGGTTGCAGACGCGATTCGCAGGGGGCGCTCAGGGCTTTCGGACCCGAATCGTCCCATCGGTTCGTTCCTCTTCCTCGGTCCCACAGGTGTGGGTAAGACAGAGCTTGCGCGAAGCCTTGCGTGGTTCCTGTTCGACGACGAGGCGGCGCTCCTGCGAATGGACATGAGCGAGTACTCGGAGAAACACACCGTTGCCCGTGTCGTCGGTGCCCCTCCTGGCTACGTGGGGTACGAGGAAGGAGGTCAGCTTACCGAGGCGGTGCGCCGCAGACCGTATCAGGTTATCCTTCTCGACGAGGTGGAGAAGGCGCATCCTGCAGTGTTCAACATACTTCTTCAGCTTCTGGACGACGGTCGGCTTACGGACGGTCAGGGTCGGACGGTTGACTTTGCCAATACCGTGATTATCATGACCTCAAACATCGCTTCACAGGAGATACTTGACAGCGGCGGCGAGATTGCCAGGCAAGCACTCGATCATCACCTGAGAGCGAGCTTCAGGCCCGAGTTCCTGAACCGTATTGACGAGATAGTGGTGTTTAAGCCGCTTACGCTGGAACATATGAGTTCTATCGTGGAGCTACAGCTCGGGCATCTTAAGGAGAGAGTGCTGGATAAAGGGATAGAGGTCAGTTTCTCAGACGAGGTAAAGGAGCTTTTGATACGCGAAGGATTTGATCAACGCTTCGGGGCGCGGCCCCTTAAGAGAGCTATAGAGCGGCTTGTTGCCAACCCTCTGGCCAGGATACTTATAGAGGGAGAGGGACGACGTTCGTATCACGTGAGACTTGAGGAGGGTAAGTTGGTATTTGATAGCGAAGAGACATGAGGTTTCCAAGGGAGAAACTGGTTCTTTTTTCGCTGCGTGCCGAGTTCGTCGATCTCGATGAGCTGCTGCACTTTGCCAAGAAGCACCGGGCCTTCAAACGTTCCTATTACGTTATCATAGACTACCCGGATTCCTTCGATATCATGCTCGTTCGCCAGGGGGAGCTTGCAAATATTGTGCGTGTGGCCAACAACGTCCCCAACAAAGAGCTCTCCCTCAAGGACGTAGAGAACAAGATCAAACACACCGACTCCTCGCTTGTTAACGTTGCGTTTGCTGACGATCAGCTTTTGGCGATGATGACTGTCGGCTTGCGTGATGAAAACGTTATTCGGGAGGTAAATGCTCGCAGCACGCCTGCGCTGAATCTCCTGCGTGACCTGTCGGTGCAGAGCTTTTCAGGCATACTGGTAATAACTCGTCGCAACGAGAAATCCTACGTTCTTGTTAAGGAAGGTGAGGTTTCCACCGTATATCTGGCTCCGGGCGGGCGAAGTCCCGATGACCTCTTGAAGTACCTGAAGGAAGGCGATTCGGAGCTTTCCATAAAGATCATTCGCGAGGTACCTGAGGAGGCGGCATACGCAACATCCGCTCAGGTTGAACTTTTGACGACCTCTGCAAACCGTTTGCTTGAGGAGTTCACGGCGATCCTGGGACGCAACATCGTGAAGAAGATAGCAGAGATCTCGATTAAAGGTGTTGCCAAGGAGTATACCTTTTTCGAGGGCTTGGAGATCACAGATGATGCCAGGTTCACGGGCGAACCAAAGGTGGATCCAGACAGCCTGGTTAAAGGTTTTGCCGCGTTCTTCAACCTGCTGGCGGACTCGCTTTCCACCATCTCCGGCGGCAGACACATCACCGTCTTCCGCAAGGCTCTTCAGGACTACCGGTTCGCGCTCAATAACCTCAAGTTTTTTGACCATATCAAAGAACAGATCTTTTGATCCAGCGAGGCAGTCTATACGTAGTGAGCACACCGATAGGCAACATGGCCGATATAACACTGCGGGCGCTTGAGACCTTGAAGGTGGTCGATCTCATTGTATGTGAGGATACCCGTCGTACCAGGGGTTTGCTTGCACACTACGATATCCACAAACCCCTTATCTCCTATAACGACGTAAACAAGGAAGCGCGAACCCCTTCCCTTCTGGCAAAACTCTCGAACGGCGAAAGCCTTGCACTGGTCTGTGATGCCGGAACACCTGCCATATCAGATCCAGGCTTCTACCTGGTGCGCGAGGCCGTAAAGCAAGGAATCAATCTTGTTCCCATCCCTGGTCCTTCGGCCATCCTTGCCGCTTTGGTCGTCTCCGGCCTCCCCACCGACCGGTTCCTGTTCGTTGGATTCCTCTCGAAGAAATCGGGAAGACGCAAGACCCAGATTCGTTCCTTTGCCGAGGAGCGGGGCACCGTTATTCTTTATGAGACCGCACTTCGTTTGCCCAAAATAGCTCGTGATCTCCTTGAGGTTCTCGGTCCTGATCGCCGGGTTGTGCTTGCGCGCGAGCTGACCAAGCGCTTTGAACAGGTGGCACGCACCGATCTTGAGAATCTTCCCGAGACATTAAAAGAAATCCCCTTGAAAGGAGAGTTCGTTGTCCTGGTATCGGGAAACACGAAGTAAGATTTATACAGGCTTTCGGTGGCTTCTCTCGCCGCTGGTTAAGGCATTTGTCAGGCTCCAGATGCCTCCTGCGGTTATATCTGCAGCCGGGATTCTGTTCACCGGCGTGGCTTTTATCCTCATGTACAGGGGCTGGTCGAACGGGGACGGGTGGGGCTTGATGCGTGCCGCAGGTGGGGTTATCCTTTTTGCCGCCGCCTGGGATACCGTGGACGGCGAGGTGGCGCGCGCACTTGGAAAGACCTCACCCAAGGGAGCATTTCTTGATTCGGTGCTTGATCGTCTCTCGGAGTTCATCATCTTCCTTGGGATCTTTCTTTTCTTCGGTTTCGGCAAACTCGACTGTGCCTTGCTGTTTGCCCTTCTTTTCGTCTCTTACTCTATAAGCTACATCCGCGCGCGCGCCGAGGGTGTGGGCATCGACTGTTCGGTTGGGGCCTTTGACAGGGCCACCCGGGTTTTCATTATAGGGGTGGCCTTGATTGCAATCCCGGCCCACATGAATTGGGTAATACGAGGCCTTCTTGCGGGCACTGCATTCACGGCTGCGAGGCGGTTTATCCATGTCCTCACAAGAAAAGCCAAAGCCTGAGCGCGCACTTCTGGTAGCGGTTGCTCCGGATAACCGCTCGCGCTGGGACGCGGTGGACAGCATTGCCGAGCTCGCCGCTCTGGCCGAGACCGCCGGTGGAGAGGTTGTAGAAAAGATACTCCAGATCCGGCAAAAGCCTGATCCCCGCAGCTTCGTGGGACGCGGGAAGCTTGCTTACCTTAAGGCGGTCGCAAGTCAGCTCGATATTGACCTCGTGATATTCGATAATCCCCTTACCCCTACCCAGCTGCGATTCGTTGAAGAAGAACTCAATCGCCGCACCATAGACCGAACAGCGTTGATACTCGATATCTTCGCCCTTCATGCGCGCAGTGGTGAGGCCAAGACCCAGGTTGAGCTTGCCCAGCTCGAGTACCGGTATACCAGGCTTACAGGCTGGGGGCACGAGCTTTCGCGTCTGGGAGGTCGTTCGGGCGCGCTCGGCGGCCGTGCCGTGGGAATCGGCACGCGCGGACCTGGAGAAACCAAGCTGGAGGTGGACAGACGCCGCATCCAGGAGCGGATCAGCCGTTTGAAGAAGGAACTCGATCACATCGAACGCGAGCGGGACACCCAGCGAAAGCGACGCAAGAGGCTTTTAACCGTTACCATGGCAGGTTATACCAACGCCGGGAAATCGACCCTTCTCAACGCACTGGCCGCAGAACACACCCCGGTCTCATCCCACCTCTTTTCCACCCTTGATTCTACAACCCGTGTGGTTGAACTTGAAGAAAACATCCCCATGCTCCTTACCGATACGGTGGGTTTCATCAAGAACCTGCCTACCCAGCTCGTTGCAAGTTTCCGGGCAACGCTGCAGGAGATATCCGAGGCCGATGTTGTGCTTCACGTGGCTGACGCGAGTGACCGGCATCTCGATCAAAAGATAGAGGTTGTTGAGCGTCATCTTGTCGAGTTGGGTGCAGATCAAATCCCAAGGGTGCTTGTGCTTAACAAGAGCGACCTCTTGTTCGACGAGGCGGTAGCGGAAAAGCTGTCCCGACGATACGAAGAGGCGATTCTTGTATCGGCCCTTCACTCCCATGGTCTGGAGGGTCTGCGCAGACGTATAAGGGAGCTCGTCGCAGGGATTCTAGTGGAGCTGGAGGTCAGGATTCCACACTCATATCCCGAGTGGGAGCACCGTTTCTACGAAGCAGGCGATGTGCTGGAACGGATTGAAGAACCCGAGAGCGTGACCTTAAAGGTCAGGGGATACAGGGCCCTGCTGGAGGGGTTGGATAAGGAGTTCAGGAGTCTTCTAGCGAGCGCTGACAATTGATGCAGTGCTTTGCATAGGATACGTAGGCCAGTCTTTCCTTTTTAATCTTGGCCCCGCAGCGTGTGCATATTCCGAATGTGCCGTCGTGGATGCGCTTGAGTGCCTCGTCTATGGCCCGCAGGGTGCGTGTCTGTTCTGAAGTCAAACTTGCCTTAAGTTCTCTCCGATAGGTTTCACCGGATTGATCGGCCATATGAAAGGTGAAACTTGAAAGGTCGCCCGATGCTTCGCGGGCCAACTCGGCGAGTTCCTCTTCCTTGACACCTATCTCTCGCAGCAGGCGCAGTTTCTCTTCGAGGAGCCTGCGCGCATATCTTTGCCTGTCACGTTTGGTCATCGGTTATGGCCTCATAGCATTTGTCGCAGATCTCCGGGTGGTCCTGATGGCTTCCCACACTTTCAGACCACAGCCAGCAGCGCACGCATTTTTCCCCTTTAGGCTTCCGGACTGCTATCGCCAGCGAGTCCTTCCTGCTTGCTTCCGGCGTCTCGTCCCAGGTCACGAGATCGACCTGTGAAACTATGAATAGCTCCGCAAGTTGTGCTTCGTACTTACGAAGCAGATTGGCCAAAGCCTCGTTTTTGGCCGCGAGGTTCACCCTTGCGTCTATTGACGCTTTGATATTCCCGGCGCTGCGTTCGGATTCCAGAGCTTTAAGGACCTCGTCGCGTACAGTCAGGAGCTGGGAGAACTCGTAGGCGAGCTCGCGATCCTCAAGTTCGGGATTTACCTTGGGGAAGTCAAGCAGGAAAACACTCTCTTCGGTTTTTTCAAGGGGAGAGGACCGGTAGGCCTCCTCCGCAGTAAAGCTGGCCAATGGAGCGAGCACACGTATAAGTTTATCCAACGCTTCGGCCATCACCGTCTGGGCGGCTCTTCTGCGCTCGGAGTTTTTAGCCCTTGTGTACAGTGTATCCTTGAGCACGTCAAGGTAGAAACTTGACAACGTCACGCTGCAGAAGTTGTATATCGCTTGAAAGGCATGGTGGTAAGCAAAGCTGTCAAAGCCATCCCTCACTTTTGCAATCAGTTTCTGCAGCTCGTGCAGGATGTATCGCTCCAACGGAGGGAGTTTTTCAACCTCGATCCGGTGCTCGGAGTCGAAGTCTGCAAGATTTCCAAGCAGGAAGCGCAGGGTGTTGCGGATCTTTCGGTATGCGTCGATTACACGGTCAAGTATCTCCTGGCTTACCCTTACGTCGCGGGTAAACTCCGAAGAAGCCACCCAAAGTCTCAGGACGTCTGCCCCGTAATGATCCACGATATCTTTGGTAGAGATGTAGTTCCCCAGCGACTTATGCATCGCCTTGCCTTCGTGATCCACCACCCACCCGTTGGTGACCACGGTTGAGTAAGGAGTCGTATCCTCCGCACCGAGACCAGTCATTAGCGAGACGTTGAACCAGCCGCGGTGCTGATCCGGTCCCTCCAGGAAAAGATCAACCGGCCAGCGCAGTCCTTTCCAGTTGCGGCAGACGATCAGTGACGAACAGGATGAATCAAACCATACGTCAAGGATATCCTCTTCCGGCCTCAGGTCCTTGCTTCCGCACTTGGGACAGGCCACGTCCTGGTAGTGCTTCATTACATCCGGCTGGAACCAGAAGTCCGCGGAATGTTCTTTCACCAGATCAGCTGTGCGGTTTACAAGATCGGCGTCAAGTATCGCCTCGCCGCAGTCGTTGCAGTAGAAAGCCGGAATGCCAACACCCCAGAACCGCTGTCGCGATAGGCACCAGTCAGGACGAGTCTGGATAGCCGCCTTGATGCGCTCATAGGATTCGGACGGTACCCACTTCACCTTCTCGATCTCGGCCAGGACCTTCTCACGGTGCCCCTCGTGATCCACGTTCATGAACCACTGTGGGGTGGTGCGGAAGATCAAGGGCTGATGACATCGCCAGCAGTAAGGGTACTGGTGCTCAAGCACGTCCTGTTTCAGGAGGTTACCGGCCTCTGTAAGTGCGGCCAGCACCTCTTCGTTGCCCCGCTGTAAATCCAGTCCTGCAAAGCGTTCCCCTGCCTGGCTGGTGAAGCGTCCCTCCTCGTCCACCGGAGAAAGAATCCTAAGCCCGTATTGCTTGCCGATACGGAAATCGTCTTCCCCGTGTCCGGGAGCGGTGTGCACGATGCCGGTTCCCTGATCCGCGGTAACGAAATCACCCTCCAATACCGGCGAGGGGCGATCGAAGATTGGATGTCTGAAAACGAGATTGGCCAGTTCGTCGCCCCGGACTCGTTTCACAATCTTGATCTCTTCTTCCTTCCAACCCAACTCCTTGGCGGTCTCTCGGAAAAGCGCCTTGGCTATCAGGTATCGTTCCGATCCTTTTTTGACCACGTAGTATTCGAAATCCGGTCTGACGGTAACCGCCAGGTTGGCTGGTATTGTCCATGGTGTGGTGGTCCATACAATGGCATAGGAGCCTTCCTTATCACCGCCGAAGATCCCATCAGGATCCTGGTGTAGCGGAAAGCGTATCCAGATGGAGTGGGAGCGTTTCTCTTTGTACTCGATCTCTGCGTCGGCTAAGGCGGTCTGACAGGTGGTGCACCAGTGGATGGGGCGCAGATCCCTGTATATGTAGCCGCGCTTGACCAGCTTGGCGAATATTCGCAGGATTTCGGACTCGTACAGATGAGACATAGTGAGATAGGCGTTGTCCCATTCACCCAACACACCCAGGCGCTTGAATTCCTCGCGTTGAATATCCACAAATCTCTTCGCATACTCCCGGCAGCGCTTGCGAACCGCCAGGCGGTCAATCTCGATACCCCCTTTGCGGAACTCATCCAGAACGTTGTTCTCGATTGGCATCCCGTGGTTGTCCCACCCGGGTACGTAGGGTGCAAAGTAGCCGTTCATGGAACGGTATTTGATTACAAAGTCCTTGACGATTTTGTTGAGAGCCAACCCCATGTGGATATTCCCGTTGGAGTAGGGAGGGCCGTCATGAAGGATATAGGTTTCGCCGGATTTCCGGGCATCGATCATACGTTTATAGATACTAGCTTCCTGCCAGAATTTTAAGATTTCCGGCTCGCGTTCCGGCAGTCTTGCCCGCATCGGAAACCCCGTGCTGGGTAGATGGATGGTATCCTTGTAGTTCATCAATCCTTTGGGGCGTAAAAGATATAGATGAGCGTTCCCACTATTGCGGTTACCAGCAGCGGTTCCCACAGGCTGCCTGCCGACGACGAAGTGTAGTACTCCTGGGTTAACGGGGAACGCACCAGGTCCAGTTCGCTTTCAGGGAACACGCTTTTCTGTTCGTCAACAAAACGCTGTTGTGAAATAATCCTGTTATCCTTCATCAAGGTTATCTCCACGTCTGCCTGTACCCATCGCTCGATTATCCTGCGTCCCAGGAGCAGCTTGCGGTAGCTGCGTTTATGAACCACACGCAGTTGGTTTACAAGGTAGCACAACTCTACTTGAGGCTCGGCACCGAGGGGTGCGGAAAGGTAAACCTCTATGCCGCGTTTTTTTAGAGTCTCGGCAAGCTGCGTACGCACGAGGTATCCGGCATCGTCGGAAGAGTATCTGGCGTCGTAAAGGACTATACTTTCGACACCCTCAAGCCCCTTAAGATCTGCAAACATCTCTGAAACCATCATCCTTGCCACGTCCCAATCGGTGGGGGTTCCGACCAAAACTGTAAAAATCAACAATACGCCCATAGCCGCTAATTATAAGGAAAGAAGTTTCAAAGTCAAGAGCCTTGATTGCATCAGGCGGCAGTTACTTACGCGTCATCTGTATTCCTATATCCAAGCCTGAAGCCATTCTGCGGCCAAGATGCTCGCGCAACAAGGTTTTTCAGTCATCTACAACAAGCCAATCGTCCTGGCCGCCGCAATCACGCCGCGCAAACTCGTCAGGTTTTAATGGCATTCGTCGCATTTTTTGGGGTTTTTTTGAGCAAAACCCGGTGCAGATTCGTGAAAAAAGGCCGCCACAATTTCCCTCCGCCTCCTCTTCTACCTGCTCTACGCCAAAAGGCCGAAGGTGAAGAGGTAAAGAAGGGTTGACAAGGCTGTGAGTTTAGTTTATAGTCTAATGGTGAGTAAAGTAGATTTGAAGACAAAATCCCCTCCTGCAAAGGCCTTTATTCAAGAGCCTTCCCTTGAAGAGATCAGTCTCAGAGACCTTCAATTAGAGGAGCATTTTCAAGATAAGTTTTTGATTGAGCGAACCTTGACAAGACCCCTCGTTAGTTTTCAAGCCAACAAACAGAGGCCAGCTTACCGTTGGTATAAATACAAAGAGGCTTTTTCGGCTTCCATGGTAGAATTTTTGCTTAACAAATATGGAATCACCTCTGGCAAGCTCCTGGACCCCTTTGCAGGGATCGGAACAGCTTTGTTCGCATCAAGCGGGATTGGTATGGATTCCGATGGAATAGAACTTCTTCCCATAGGACAGGAGGTTCTCTCGGCCAGACTTACACTGCAGAAAGAATTTACTGAGGATGATTTTGCCACCCTTAACCGTTGGCTTAAAGAACACCCGTGGAAAAAATCGAAAGAAAGGGTTCCCCTGCTTGAACTGCGGATTACGGCAGGCGCTTATCTTTCACAAACACACGAAGCTATAGAATGTTACATGGGAGCCTGTAAGAAAGAAAACATACGAGTTCAGAATGTTTTGCGACTTGCCTTACTGAGCATCCTGGAGTCAATAAGCTATACTAGAAAGGATGGTCAATACCTTCGTTGGGATAGCAGATCCGGACGGAGGTTAGGGGGGAAACCTTTCGATAAGGGACCAATCTTAGACTTTGATCGAGCGATTACCACAAAGCTCAAGGAGATATTGTTTGATGCTCAAACCGGCGGAAGTCTTTTCCCTTCCGGTGAGCATGTTGAGGGGCAAATCAAGCTTATTCGAGGATCATGCCTTGATGGAATGCCAAAGTTACCCCCGAACACATACGAAGTAATTTTGACCTCCCCGCCCTACTGTAATCGCTATGATTATACCAGAACCTACGCTTTAGAATTGGCATTGTTGGGGTTGAATGAGCAAGACGTGGTTAACCTGAGACAAGAAATGGTAACCTGCACAGTTGAAAACAGAGCCAAAGATTTACTTTCGATCAATCCCCGGTGGGATGATGCCGTCGAAGCAGCAGATCAACAGGAGTTGTTGCAGATTATTTTACACTACCTGGAATACCAGAAAATACAAGGGAAGTTGAACAACAACAGCATACCCAGGATGGTGCGAGGTTATTTCTATGAGATGGCTTGCGTCATTGCTGAATGCGTACGAGTAATGAAGCCTAATGGTGTCATGTTTATGGTAAACGATAATGTTCGTTATGCCGGCGCAAGTATTTCGGTAGACATGATACTCTCGAACATTGCTGAAAAGTTAGGGCTCGAAGTAAAAAACATCCTTGTTTTGCCGAGGGGAAAAGGGAATAGCAGCCAGCAGATGGGGACGCATGGCCGTAAGCTGTTGCGGAAGTGTGTTTATGTGTGGAGAAAACCTACATGACAAATACCAGACCATACCTGCGGCATCTTAGCGGTAGTGGAGATCTCGAAACGCCTCACGAGGAGACACGGGCCGGATTTCTCTCCCTCGCGCTTGAAAAGAACCGGCAGGCTGTACCTTTCGTTGAAGAAGCGAGGGCCTTAAAGGTCACTGCCTCACAAGCTAAAACTCCCGCTGAGTTGCTTCAAATTGGGGGAATAGAACCGGCTTTATTGACGGCTGCCAGTTTATCTAACAAAGCCATGGGGCACTTGAGGCCGGAAGATAAACGGAACATACTTCGAGAGTGGATAAAAGAAGTTCTTGAACCAGAAGGAAACGATTTTGTTGATGAGCTCGTCTATCGGTTCCTCTTGACTCGTGGAGACGCTTTGGGTGGAATGATGCGGAATCTGGCGGGGGTTCTTGGTGAAAGAAAATTCACACGTGCGATTCTTTCCGCACTTAGGCTTAGAAAAACTCCTTACCACTGGTATTCTTCAAAAAGTAGGACATGGATAAGGTTTACTGATAACGATACCGATATCGAGTCTCAACTAAAGGGACTTAGTTGGACAAATAATAGTCAAAAAAGGACAATCATATACAACCGTAAAATCAAGATCGTGGATAAAAACATCGATTTCTCTATCCTCAATTGCAATCATCGAGAAATAAAGGCAGTATACGACAAGGCTGAAAGCTACCTTGCCTTTGGCGAAATTAAAGGCGGTATCGATCCTGCCGGAGCCGATGAACATTGGAAAACTGCCAATTCAGCTCTAGGACGGATCCGTGACAAGTTCTATAGGCTAGGGCTCTCACCGAAGATATTCTTTGTTGGAGCTGCAATTGAGAAAGCAATGGCCCAGGAAATTTGGAGGCAATTAGAAAACGGCCAGCTGACTAATGTAGCCAACTTAACCAATGCAGATCAGGTTGCTTCTCTCTGTCATTGGTTAGTGAATCTCTGATCGAATCTTCCCCCTTTGACGCCCTGGGCCAAGCGCGGGGTGCGGGCGGCCTCCTCTTCTACTCCCCCTACGCCAAACGAAGGCTTAAAAAGAAACGAGGCTAGCCCCGGGGTCCCCAGCCTGATGCGAAGCAGACGGTTGGGGTGAACAAGGGTTGACAAAGTTTGTGGTTTTGGATATAGTCGTTTGATATGGTTGATGTGGAAGAGATAAAGTTACTTGTAGAGCGTTTCGAGCGCAACCTGGATGCCTATCGTTCCGGGAAGTACAAGGAAGAGCAGTTACGGCTCGAGTTCATCAATCCGTTCTTTCAGACCCTGGGATGGGACGTAGACAACGAACAGGGGTACGCCGAGGCTTACAAAGAGGTCATTCACGAAGATTCCATTAGAATAGGTGGGGCGACAAAGGCTCCGGACTACTGCTTCCGCATCGGCGGAACGCGCAAATTCTTCGTTGAAGCCAAAAAACCATCGGTGGACATCAAGGAAAACATCCATCCTGCCTATCAACTGCGCCGCTACGCCTGGTCGGCCAAGCTGCCCTTGAGCATCCTTACCGACTTCGAGGAGTTCGCAGTCTACGACTGCCGCATCAAGCCTGCCAAAACCGACAAGGCATCCGTAGCCCGTATCCTCTATATCGATTACAAGGAGTACCTCAAACGCTGGGATGAGATTGCATCCATCTTTTCCAAGGATGCGGTGCTCAAGGGTTCGTTCGACAAATATGTTGAATCGACCAAACTGAAGCGGGGCACTGCCGAGGTGGACGATGCCTTTCTGGCTGAGATCGAGCAGTGGCGTGACGAACTTGCCCGCAACATCGCTTTAAGGAATCCGAAGCTGTCAACACGTCAACTCAACTTCGCTGTGCAGAAGACCATAGACCGTATCATCTTCCTGCGAATCTGCGAGGACCGCGGCATCGAGGGGTACGGCCAGCTTCAGGCGCTATTAAACGGAACCAACGTCTACCAGCGTCTCACCCAGTTATTCAGGGATGCTGACGACCGCTACAACTCCGGGCTGTTTCACTTCAAGAAAGAGAAGAGCAGGGAAGAGCCGCCCGATGATCTCACCCTGAATCTTACAATAGATAACGACAAGCTCAAGCGCATCATCAAGGACATCTACTACCCGGACAGCCCTTACGAGTTCTCGGTGCTGCCTGCCGACATCCTGGGCCAGGTGTACGAGCAGTTCCTGGGCAAGGTCATCCGGCTTACCAAGGCACACTATGCAAAGGTTGAGGAAAAGCCCGAGGTTCGCAAGGCGGGCGGGGTCTACTACACTCCAACCTACATAGTTGACTATATCGTTTCCAACACGGTTGGCAAGCTGTGCAAGGGCAAGACGCCTGCTCAGGTGGCAAAGCTCCGCATACTCGATCCGGCGTGCGGGTCGGGGTCGTTCCTTTTAGGCGCTTACCAGTATCTTTTGGACTGGCACCGCGACTACTACATAGAAGATGGGCCGGAAAAGCACCGCAAACAGCTTTATCAGGTAACGGAGCGGGAGTGGCGGCTTTCGACCGAGGAGCGCAAGCGGATACTTACAAACAACATCTACGGGGTGGACATAGACCTGCAGGCGGTGGAGGTCACCAAGCTTTCGCTGCTCTTAAAGGTGCTGGAGGGCGAGAGTGAGGAGACGTTGAAGCGCCAGCTTGCGATGTTCCACCAGCGGGCGCTGCCCGACCTGGGGGCAAACATAAAGTGCGGCAACTCGCTGATCGGTTCGGATTTCTACGCCAACCGGCAGACCGGCATGTTCGACGATGAGGAGCAGTACCGCATCAACGCCTTCGACTGGGAGGTGGAGTTTCCGGAGATTATAAGGGGTGAACCGCGCAATCTGTGGTTCGTTACTTTCGTTACCCATAACTCCAGGATATCGCAGCGCCTTTTAGACAAGGGGCTTAAGCCCCTTGTCTCCTCTAAAGAGCCTTTGATATTTTCTCCTGATGAGCAGATATTGATTGCAGAGAAGATCGCTGGGGCGTGCCGAAAATTTAATGTCCCGGTGACAGCCTGGAATGTTTTGTCCGACCACGTTCACATGATTATTGCAGCGGATACGGAGAAAGACTTAAATGAATTGGTGCGCAAGATTAAAGGTTATAGCTCACGCGAATTCCAGAAGGCTAAGGGATGGGAGAAGGGGAATCAGGTGTGGGCGCAGAAATTCAACCGTAAGCCTGTAAAGGACGATAATGCACTACACGACGTGCTATATTACGTTCAGAATAACCACCTGAAGCATGGAGACAAGGGGCTTAAGCCCCTTGTCTCTCCCAGAGAGAAGATAAAGCCTATTCTTAACTCCATCACCATCTCTGTAGAAAAAGCTTGCCTTGCCTCCGGTGGCTTCGACGCGGTGATTGGAAATCCGCCGTACCGGAGCTTACTCCTCGGAAGAAAACAGGAATCTGAAGACAAAGAGATAATCTCATATTACAGTAATAAATATCCACATGCGGCTCAGTATAAAATGAACCTCTTCGGATTATTTATGGAAAAATGTATCAAGCTGCTTACACCCAAGGGAGAGTTTTCTTTTATCATCCCTAATTTATTCTTTACTAGTTTTTATTTCCAAGACCTCAGGAAGTTAATGATAGAAGAAGGTAGTCTTTCTAGAATTGTGGATCTGAGATACAAAGTATTCCCGAAAGCAGAGCTAGGTGGAAGTGGCATTTTTGTCTTTACACCGAATAAGAGGATTCGGAAGGCAGTTGTTGAAACTGCAAATTCATATCAGGTGTTTAATACTCCCGAAACAACCATCGCCAACAGAGAAATATTCTTAAAAGCCCCCCAGTTTAACCTTCTAATGAACCCCAAAGTTATAGCATTGCTCGATAGAATTAAGCAAAAACCATGTGTTCCTTTAGGTAGCATTTGCACCGTCTATCAAGGTATAATCACTGGGGATAACAAACAGTTTCTTTCGACTACACCAACAGGTAAGAAGTGGGAAAAAGTAATCCGAGGGCGCGATATAGACCGATATTTTTTAGAGTTCGGTGGTCATTATGTATTCTATGCACCTGAAAAGCTCTGGAGTAATACTAATCCACAAATGTTTAAGGTTTCAGGAAAGTTGATAAGTCGCCAAACAAGTGATCGGTTACGAGCTACAATAGACACAGAGAAATACCTGACTTTAGATAGCACTCATGTTATTCATTTGAAGGAGCCTTTATTCTCACTCAAATATTTCCTCGGAATATACAATTCTAAGTTGCTGAATTTCCTATATGTCGAACGTGTAAAGGAAAGTGGAAGAACCTTTGCACAAGTAAAGGTCGTAAACCTAAAACCCCTCCCCATTCGCACCATTGACTTTGACGACCCTGAGGATAAGAAGATGCACGACAAGATGGTGAAGCTGGTGGAGCGGATGCTTGATTTAAACAAAAAGCTGGCCGAAGCCAAAGTCCCGGATACCAAGAAACGCCTGCAGCGCCGGATTGCCGCCACCAACACGGAGATTGATAGGCTGGTGTACGAGCTGTACGAGCTGACCGAGGAGGAGATAGATATTGTGGAAGGCAGACTAAACCCATGTAAAGAAGTCTAGTCAACGGACAGATAATTCCGGTGCGATCTCCTTCAACGGTTTTCTAATTTTTGTAAGAAACTCGAAGAAGTTGGAGCGGTGCAACCGGAAGAGTAGGCGAATATCCAGTTTCCACCGGCCACCGAGATAAAAATATTGGAATGGTAATATCTTTCATGCTACAGTTACGCGAAAAAATCAAATCCAGCCCTCATCTTCTTTCAGCTGATCACGTTTACGATCGGCCTCCAATCCCTTCGCAACTTCTTTAGCCCACCGTTTTACGGTAGGATTCGAATCTTTGGCCCAACCAATGGCCATATCGCGCATACTTTCATCCCACTTTGCCATGCTTCCTGTAATAACCTCTCCATGCCACAAGTTTGAAGCGAGAATGGAACCAACCTTGCTATCTTCCTCATAATACTTGATAAGCAATTCCCTAGCAAGAGGATTCAAGTTAGCCCCTCCAGGATGGGTTATTTCGGCAACGACTCGTGGTCCTTCAGGCTTATTCTTATCAGCCCATTCTAACAAAACGTCACTTGGAACATCAAAGGCAAAACGCTTCCTTAAAGCAAGTGAAAATGCAAAGTACCCTTCCTTCTTGTATCGTAGTTTTAATATCTCGCCGATTCGCTCCCATATTTCTCGAGGTGCCTTACGCGCTGCCTCACTTAAAACAGATATGTACTCATCTTCTCTATAGAATTTGGTGTCAGGTTGAGTGGCCCAATCTATAATGAGATTTGCCATCCTAACCGGATCTTCATTTACGTATTTTCTGGCGATCTGCCCCCATTCATGGGCAATCCTGTGAGTCCCTGCATATCGAAATGCCAGTTCAATTAACATCCAAGCGCTGTTTGACAGTGCTGAATGTTCTTTTTCGTTTGATCTAAGTCGAAAATCCAACATCGTAAGGGTCTCTTCCATTGATTCACCCGTTGGATCTTTAATTAACTGATTTAATATAGCCTTGAAGTCCACTAAGTCCAGGTCATTCGTCCATGCACCCCAAACAAACAAGGACAAGCTTTTAGGTTCAAGGAAGTTATTCTCGACCATCTTCGCGAGGCGTCTAACTGCCCTTGAGGTTGGTTTACTTCGCCATGTAGTATGTAAAACCACATATGCCAACTCAGGTTCTTCCAGAGACCATTTATCCAGAAGCTCCTCTACCCACTTAGTAGCGCCTGCTTCCGTCCTTCCCGCAAGATAAATAGCTAGGATATCCGGTACACCCTCTTTGTGCTTCACTCGCTCGATGAGCAAATCGAAAAACTTCAATTCCTTATCAACCTTCCCTAATTGTCTCATAAAGTATCCCCCATGTTGAGCTTCCTTACTAAAAAGCCAATCTAACTCCGGCTCTAATAACGTGGGATTCGCATAAGCTTCTTCTGCAAGTTTTGCCGACTCTTTCTCATGAAGCGAAACTCCTTTTTTGTCTTTTTGGCGGGCTGCATCAAAATCAGCTCTAGACAAAGGGCCTGTCCATCGTCTAAAACGATCATGGAAGTTTTTCCCTCGAAGTTCCTCAATCTTTTGGTTGATCTCATTTTTTTGATCATCATTCAAAACCTTGTACTCTTCTCGTTTTAGTAGAAATTCCAATGAATTCCGAATTTCCCGCTTGCGCTTGTAATCTTCAACAGGCAAAGCGAAGACTCGCTTAAGTACTTCATCAGGGAATAAGGGAAGTAACCCCAACCCTTGATGTAATAGTATTTCTACGGCTTCATCCTGAATTTCTTTGTCTGGAAGCTGCAAAACATTATCGAGCAAAGCAAGAGTTTCTCTTTTAACCGACGTATACTCTTCTAAAGTTTTAGGCCGCCACTCTGGCCCAACTATTCGTCCTCCTTGACGTTCGCCTGAGCTGAATCTGGTTTCATGTTCGCTTAACGCTACCCCAATAGCTTTCACTGCTAGCTTCTGCTTCTCTTTAGAGCCACTTGCGATGGCTTCTTCAATGTGGATGTACCTTTCTAATGCTGGAACTTCCGTTCCTCCAAGACGTGTACGGAATAGACCTACCCAAATACTTGAGGCGTTGTTTCCATAACTCTCATTTTCAGCATCTGCTAACGCTAGGAGTAATCGCGCAGCTCCATGGAAAGTCTCTTTATTCCAAGCAAGTTTCTCTAAAGCCCAAATAACATTACGTCTTCCCGCCCTAAATCTTAAAAGGTCATCTCTGGGCAAGTGACCGATCAAACCCTCCAATTTATCAAGCGAATCCTGTGGTGACGAAGCTGCTACTTGATTAATCAAATTGGAAGCTTCCTCATTATCTATATCGGAGAGAACCTTAAATTGTGACAGTATATCTTTGACAAACTGTCTAGTTCTCTCGTTATCGCCCAGATCCGAAATTCGTTCCCAAAAGACTTCGCGCATATTTCGCGAAGGTAACTGGGAGAAAAACCTAGTCAATGTACCATAATCGTAAGTATCCCAAAGTGCGTCTGCTAACCATACTGCTAATAAATGTGGAGTCACATAACGCTTACGCCCTCTGCGTGAAACTAATCCTTCCTTTTCCATTTTACGGATAGCATGCCTGAAATCTGTCGGGTCAATTCTGAAGAACTTACGTATGAATTCACCTTCTCCACTTAATTCATTATCCCACCCCACCTCTGTTAGTAGAGATAAAAATTGCATCTTTATTCGAATCTCAGGATCCGGAACAAGCTTTTCTAATATCTCTTGAATGTCAGGTGCCTTCGCTAACCTAGAAGCAGACATATCATCAGGGTGTTCTTGCATGTGCTCAGCAAGCCTAGTTGCAATCTTCACAAAGCCTTCGGAAGCCCTGATAATCCAATCAATTGCGGGTTGAGGTAGACCGCCGACCTGTTTTAAAAGTTCCTCCATCGCATCATGTGCAAGGGGTTTGATACAAACGTATCCTTGACTTACATACATAGTTTCGTAGACAAATCTTCGAGGGCCAATTGTAATAAGATGTACACCTTCTCCGGTGCTTTCAAGGTGAGTTTTCACAGATGTGGCTTCGTCAGAAGAACACTCGTCAACGATTAAGATAATCTTTTTCTTGGGGTTGTTTCGTAGATAACCGTACAAATCATCAGGGATGTCTTCAAAACTAGGAGCATACATTACATTTTCTTTGAGACCTGGAGAGTTTACAATCTCCAAAGCTAATCTGGTTTTTCCTACGCCGCCTTGGCCTTCTATTCTAAGGAAATTCCGCGGAAGTTGGCCCGTCAATACTTCACGAAACTGTGTTATTATTTCCCCCCGTTCTTCGTCAGGGTGGAAGGGAATTGAATGTTGTCTATTTGAAGCCCAGTCATGGAACAACATTGATTTGTCAATCGGTCTAAACGACCGCACGAGTGCTTCATATTCAGTCGCCCATTGAGCAATTTGGGAAGCTATGTAATAGCGGTATCTTGGAGCCACTCCTTCTTCTTCAAGGCCTTCTTTTATTGCATTCTCACGTCTCCTTCTGAGAGAATCCGAATACTCTGCTCCATGAGCAACGCAGTAGGTGGCACCAGCTTCAACTGCTTCAATAACCCCCGGTTTCTTAGCTTGCTTTTTTAACTCTGCTGGGGTACATTCCCCAGATTTAAACTGCCAAACTGATTCAGTCGAAGGTGATTCGATACGCGCATCGATCCCTCTATCCTTGACATCTTTCTTACTGGATGCGGTTATCTTAACACTTAAAGGGCTAATACCTACCTTATTCGCTTCCACCCTAAGTAAGCTAGTCATAAAGTCAATGAATTTACCGGAATCGAGCCTCGTAATGTCGTCGGCAGTGATTTCTAAAAAAGAAGACATTTCATATTCCTTCTCACAAGCTTAACTACGGTTCGATACTTGTCAAGCTTACACGTGAAGAAGTTCAAGATAGTAACAGCGCGGGTTAGAGAACACGCGCTCAACCTAAAAGATTGATTATGCAACATGTGAGAGAGAAATCGAGTAAATGGTTACATCGCGGCACATCTTAAGCCCAATTGTCGCCGCACGTTATCTATAATAATAGTAGAAACTAAACTACAGCAAACCTCCAAAACGGTGAAGCAAAGTGCATGGAAAGTGCATAGTGTACGGGCGACAAGGGATAGTTACCAGGCAGGCAGATGCCGGCGGGTATATTCGATCAAGCGGGAATCTCAGCGCACTTGACATTTTAAGACCCATGGCTAAAGTTTCGCTATGATGATAGTTCTTCTGGGACTGCTGGCTTTCGGCCAGGCTCAGGATACCAACATCTACCTGGGGATGGACGTGAACATAGCCCAGTTCTCGCGTTACTGGGAGCGGGTGTACGAGACCTCGCCTTCGGGATTCCGCACCTCGCAGGGCTGCCACGACATGAAGCACTGGTATCAGATCTATGAAGCCAAGACCGAAGCCCGCTTCAACCGTACCTTCAGCATGCGTTACCGGTTCCGCATGGTTCGCGACTACGAGGTTGCAATCACCAGGCACCGGTTTGAGCCTACACTGCGCATCGGGCGCGATCTTTATGCCCATCTGGTTATAGTTCCGGCGTTCTACAAGAAGGACGACGAAGCCGGGCTGGGAATGGCGTGGCGCAGGGGAAGCACGGACTGGGTCGCCCTTTATGCCATTGCCCAGGCTTTCGATCATAACTTCAGTCTCATGTATTCCCCCCAGGGCCCTGATAACGACCCGTTCAGGCGAATTCCGTTCAAGTTTGAGCTCGACGCCCGTGGGGAAGCCCAGTGGCTACGGATGAGGTTTCACGGCGAACTGGGGACACGTTCCAATCAGTATCTTGACTGGCCGGACAGCATCCAGTACGTGTGGGATCGCGACCAGGACATGAGCCTGGCCTGTGGCAGGTTGGAGCTAAGACCGGTGCGGAACCTGTGGCTGGGTACTCGTTTCGGCTGGAGCGGTAATCGTTCCCGGACCCTCTGGCCGGGCAGGGAGGGTAGGGATACACTCACCGCCGATACGCTGCGGGAGTTATGGGTCGAACCTTTTATTGCCCTTTCCCCTACCGACCGCCTGGAACTCCGTGTCCAGCATCGTATCTGGGATACCCGCAGGGCTATGGACTCCGTAACCTACTACCGGGACTACGACGTTCTTTCCGTACTGGCAAGCTGGCACCCTTTGCCCGTGCTTGTTTTTGAGGCCGGTTATCAGCGCTCATGGCGCTATCGCTACAACAACGATACGCTCATACCCGAACCGTGGAGCGGCAGGCACAGTCAGTCTCGCTTGCTTTTCAACCTCGAGCTTCGCCTGCGTTCAGGGATGATGCTTGTCATAAAGGAAGGGCTGGAGATGGATTTCTTTCCCAAAGATCTCTTCCGCAGCCCGCACAACCATACATACGTATCCCTGCATCTTCCACTTGCGATACTCAGCAAGGATAAACAGGTTAATGCCTTGGAGGACCCCCAGGCTTCAGCGCCATCCAGGGGTGAATGAGTGTACTCTTCATGGTATTCTTGAAAAATCACTCTAACTTTTTTGGCTTTCAGCGGATTTGTGGGGTAAAAAACTTGACTGATTCAGAATTGGCCTATAATTAAAGCATAAAGGAGGATGCATGAAGAAAACACAATTTTCCGTTATCTCCCCCTTGACGGGGGAGAATAAAAGAGGGGGTGGGATCATAGCAATAGCCCTTATCCTGCTCGCAGCGAGCATTTCCGCAGCGCCTGTGTTGGTCGAGGCGTATCAGGAAGGGACCATCACTATCCCTGCGGATAAAATTGACACGGTCACGGTAGTCGAGCTCTCCTTCTCCGTGGATACTTCGTGCTACGTGCTTTTTACGACAGGAGGGATAGCAAACCCTGCAAGAACGTTTCTGCAATTAGATACCGTTAATTTGTTCCCTACAGCAATCGGGTGGGGAAGCAGAATTCAATCTGTCCATATTACTTATACCTATCCGCTTACCCCCGGAAATCACAATATCTATTTTAAGATGACTAACGCAGAAATGGCTCTCTATGCCACTTGTCATAATGCCTATCTACAGGCGCTTATCTTTTTACCGGATGAACCGAGTGCGGTTGCCGAGCAGCCGCCTGAGACAAGGGGCTTAAGCCCCTTGTCCACATCCATTGTAAGCAAAGGGCCTTTTGTTCACGCACCAAGTGCTACCGAGCTCGTAGATGCCTCAGGACGGGTGATTGAAAACGCCATAGTCGCGGGCCACGTTCAGATCTCAACCCTGCCTACAGGCACCTACTTCGCAAGGGACGGGGAACGCACCGTAGTTAAGATTGTGAAGGTGAACTGATCCTTGCCCCATACGGGGCAAGATTGCAAAAGTTAAATTTCAAATTGCAAAATGCAAATTGAAGGGCCGGCTCACGCCGGCCTTGATCTGTGTTAATCGGTACAATCTGTGGTTTTCTAGTCCAAGGGACCTACAACCTTTTCAACCGCTTCGAGTATCTCGCCGGAGCGAACCACCTCGGCCATCTTGTTGTTATCGTCATATAATGGCCTGTCCTCGTCCAGATGCGCCACGTATTTTCGAATCACCTCGTAGGCGGCCTTGGATGCAGGCGATGGCTCGGCATCTCTGAAATCGAACGCCTGCGCCGACGCGATAAGTTCGATCCCTAAAACACCGTAGGCCAAGTCCAGAATCTGGCGGGTCTTTATGGCGGTGGTCATGCCCATTGAAACGAAATCCTCCTGGTCTGCCGCGGCAGGGATTGAGCCGTTGGCCGCAGGATTGGAAAGCACCCGCTGCTCGTTCACCAGCTGACACGCGGTGTACTGGGAGAGCATGAGTCCTGAGAACATGCCCCCGCCCTTGGTCAAAAATCCAGGAAGTCCGGCGGATAGAGCCGGGTTCATGAGCCGATTCAGACGCCGCTCACTGAGCACCGAGACCGTTGAGATGGCCAATCCCAAAGCCTCCAGGCCGAAGGCCAAGGGCGTGCCCTGGAAGTTTGCGCCGGTCACCACCTCCTCGTCGTCAGGGAAGAACAGTGGATTGTCCCCAACGCCGTTGAGCTCGATCTCGGTCATCTCGCGTGCGAAGCGCCACGAATCACGTGCCGCGCCGGCCACCTGAGGTGTGGAACGCAGGCTGTAGGCGTCCTGCACCCTTTTGCCCGGGCGCTGTAGAAGCTTTGAACCTTCCATGATCCTGCGGATGTTTGCTGCACAGGTGACGGCGCCCGGGAACCCGCGCGCGGTGTGAAGCCTATCATCCAGGCAATTGGTGTTGATGTTTAAGGCCTCCATGGTCATGGCCGCGGCAATATCGTGCATCTTCAGCCAGCGCATGGTCTCCGGGATCATGAGACAGCCGTAGCCCGAGATCACGTTTGAGCCGTTGATGGTGGCCAGTCCGTCGCGGGCCTCGTATTGAATAATGGGGATGCCGGCGCGCTTCATCGCTTCGGCTCCGGGAAGTCTCTCACCTTTGTAGAACGCCTCGCCCTCGCCCATGAGAACTAAAGCCATCTGACCCATGGGTGCGAGGTCGCCTGAGGCGCCAACCGAGCCGCGCTTGCACATCACCGGATGCACTCCCCGATTCAGCATCGCGACCAACGTCTCAACGATCACCGGTCTGCAGCCTGAGAGACCGTTGCACAGAACGTTAATGCGAGTGGCTATGGCGGCGCGCACCACATCCTCTGGTAAAGGCTCGCCGATGCCTGCCGCGTGTGAATAGATCAGATATCTCTGATACTGCTGGGTCTGCTCAGGGGTCAAGACGACCTCACTGAACTCGCCTATGCCGGTTGTTACCCCGTACATCACCTCGTGGGCAGCGATTTTCTTCTCGCACATGGCGCGGCATTTCTTAATCCTCTCCCAGGCCTCCGAAGCAACCTCGATTTGCTCATCATGCCGAGCGATGCGCTCGATATGTTCAACCGTCAAGTTCTTACCGGTGAATAAAACAGCCATAGCGCTCCTTTCGAAGGGATTCACTTTCGGAGAGCTTATCCGAAAGGGGCGGAATGTCAAGCGGATAGGGGATCGCAATCCCACGCTGTTGACAACTTCTCGCAGGCATCGTATAATTCGGTGTTACGGGATTGCGGGGCGTAGCGCAGTACGGTTAGCGCGCTTGGTTCGGGACCAAGAGGTCGGTGGTTCGAATCCACTCGCCCCGATTTCACGATGGAGAGAGACCCTCAAATAATCCCGCTTTTCACTGCGGAGCAGATTGCAACAAGGGTTGAGGAGTTAGCTGCTGAGATTGGAGAGGATTACGCGGGTAAGAATCCTTTACTGATAGGTGTTCTCAAGGGGGCGTGGATGTTTCTGGCCGATCTTACCCGCTCGATCACCATCCCCCACCAGATAGACTTCATCCAGGTTGCCAGCTACGGTTCAGGAACCGAGTCCTCCGGCGAGGTGCGCCTCCTGACCGATCTTTCCACACCCATAGCCGGTCGCTACATGATCCTGGTTGAGGACATCGTTGATACCGGGCTTACCCTGTCGAACCTGGTCAATAGATTGAAGGAGCGCGAACCGGCATCGGTGGCCATCTGTTCGCTGTTGGACAAGCCGGAGCGAAGGGAAACGGCCATCCATATCGACTATCTTGGATTCAAGGTTCCAAATAAATTCGTGGTTGGATACGGGGTGGACTGGGACGAGCGGTTCAGACATCTTCCCTACATCGGTTACCTTGAGTTTGAGGAGTAACGCGATGGGAGACGGGCATAGGAGTATCCAAATAGGCGTTATCGGAGGACGTTACTGCTCCGAGAAGATCGCCGGGATTGCCGAGGAATTGGGACGACTGATCGCCCGCGAGGGCTGGGTCCTTATCTGCGGCGGGCGCGGCGGGGTGATGGAAGCGGCGTGCAAAGGCGCTCAGGAGGCCGGCGGCGTCACCATCGGGATACTGCCGGACTCGACAGAAATAAAGGCGAACCCCTATCTCACTTACACAATCAAGACAGGCATGGGCGAGGGGCGCAACGTAATCATCGTTCACTCATCGGACGCTCTGGTAGCGGTGGACGGCAAGTACGGCACTCTTTCGGAGATCGCCCTGGCTTTGGCGCGGCGCAAACCGGTGTTCGGGATAGGGACGTGGGATATATCAGGAGCGAAGAAGGTCAACGATCCAGCCGAAGCTATCGAACGAATCAAGGAGGTGCTCGGTGAGTGACGCGAGGCTGCACGCGGTGATCTGCGGGGTTGTTCAGGGTGTGAATTTTCGCTACTTCACGGTCAGGCTGGCGCAAAGGCTGAACTTAACCGGCTGGGTTCGTAATCTGGGGTACGAGCGGGTGGAGACGGTTGCCGAGGGGCCAAGGGACGCTCTTAATGCGTTTCTTGAGGAACTGAGAATCGGACCTTCATCTGCGCGCGTTACCAGGGTGGATGTGGAGTGGCAAAAACCCACCCACGAGTTCGACGACTTTCACGTCGCCTACGAGGAATGGTAGATGAAAAATGTGGAACAGCCTCTCCAGGCTGTTCAGTAATATTAGCACAGGCTAGAGAGCCTGTGCCACATTGTTGCTAAGCTATGAAGAAACCCACTGCTAAACCAGCCAAGAATTCCTACAGACGGGGTCTCCCCCACCTTCAAGCAGAAGGTAAAACTCTCTTTGTAACCTTTAATACATACGAGCGATGGGTGTTACCCGAATCTGTTCGGGGGTTGGTTTTACATCATTGCCTACATGATCACGGTGTAAAGATATACCTGCATGGCGCGGTAGTTATGCCCGATCATGTGCATATGGTATTTACTCCACTCAGGGACGAAGACGGGTGCACCTACGGCCTATCAGAGATCATGCAAGGAATAAAAGGTGCTTCTGCACGCAGCATCAATAAAACTCTGGGTCGTAAAGGCCAAGTCTGGCAAGATGAATCATTCGACCACGTCTTGCGTTCAGATGAAAGTGTGAGGGCTAAAGTAGAATACATCTGCCAAAATCCAATCCGAAAAGGGCTGGTAGAAGAAGAAAATGATTATCCTTGGCTGTGGCGGGAATGGGTTGAAGGGGCTGAATAGATGTAGGCTGTTCAGTAATATTAGCACAGGCTGGAGGGCCTGTGTCACATAGCTTCAATTATAGGCCATAAAAATGTGGAACAGCCTCTCCAGGCTGTTTCTAAGATCAAGGCACAGGCTGGAGGGCCTGTGTCACATAGCTTCAATTATAGGCCATAAAAATGTGAAACAGCCTCTCCAGGCTGTTTCTAAGATCAAGGCACAGGCTGGAGGGCCTGTGCCACATAGCTTCAATTATAGGCCATAAAAATGTGGAACAGCCTCTCCAGGCTGTTTCTAAAATCAAAGCACAGGCTGGAGAGCCTGTGTCACATAGCTTCAATTATAGGCCATAAAAATGTGGAACAGCCTCTCCAGGCTGTTTCTAAAATCAAGGCACAGGCTGGAGAGCCTGTGCTACATTAGCCCAAGCTTCTTCCGTGTCGCTGGTATCAATCCGCCCTGACCGATGAGATCGAGGATGAAGCGAGGCAATGGGTCGAATGTAAGTTCCTTTCCGGTGGTGTGATTGATAAGTTTTCCACCTGCCAGGTCTGCTTCAATCTCGTCGCCTTCGGAGACGTGCTCGCGGATGCCGGGAACAACTGCGATGGGAAGTCCGAGGTTGATGGCGTTGCGAAAGAAGATGCGGGCGAAGGATTCTGCAACAACGCAGCCGATACCGAAGTAGCGTATGGCGGTTGCGGCCTGCTCGCGCGAGGAGCCGCAGCCGAAGTATTTGCCGGCAACGATCACGTCGCCCGGCTTGGCCTTTTGGCGAAAGTCAGGATACACGGTCTCAAACAGATACTTGGGGGTCTCCTCGGCATCGGTTACGGACATATATCGCCCCGGGTAGATAACGTCGGTATTCACGTCGTCCGGGAATATCCATGCTTTTCCTTTAACAGGTTCCATGTTACGCCTCCAGGTATTTGCGTGGGTCTGCGAGTTTGCCCTCGATTGCCGATGCCGCCACGGTTGCAGGCGACGCCAGATACAGGAACGCATCAGCCGAGCCCATTCTGCCCTGGAAGTTGCGGTTGGTTGATGTTACCGCCACCTCGCCCGGAGCAAGGCATCCCTGGTGAGCGCCCAGACAGGGACCGCATCCCGCGTTGAGAAGTACTGCACCGGCATCTACGAAGGTTTCGATGACGCCTTCGGATAACGCGTCCTTGAATATCTTCCACGAAGCGGGGACGATTAGAAGCCTGACTTCGGGATTGACCTTCTTATCTTTAAGGATTTGGGCCGCCTCGCGTAAATCCTCCAGCCTGCCGTTGGTGCACGAACCGATAACCGCCTGATCGATCTTGGTGCCTTCAACCTCGGTTACGGGCTTGACGTTATCCACCTGATGGGGACAGGCAAGCTGTGGTTCCAGGTCGGATACGTCGAAGGTGTGCTCAGACAGGTAAGTGGCGTCAGGATCGGGAGCAAGCATCTCGTAGGAACCCTTGGCGCGGGTCTTAACGTAGTCCTCAGTGATGCTATCCGGGATAACGAACGCTACCTTGGCGCCTGCCTCCATGGACAGGTTGGAGATAACCATGCGGGAGGCGATGGACATGGAGGATATGGTATCCCCGGAGAACTCAATAGCCTTGTAGTCCGCGCCGTCTGCGCCGATGGTGCCGACGATGTTTAGGATCACGTCCTTGGCGTAGACACCACGAGGCAGCTTGCCGTTGACGACGATTTTCAGGGTCTCGGGCACGCGCAGCCACAGCTCTCCTGTTGCCCATACAGCGGCCATCTCGGTGGCGCCGATTCCGGTGGCAAACGCACCCAGAGCACCGGCGGTGGTGGTGTGGGAGTCGGTGCCCACCAGAAGGATGCCCGGGCGGGAGAACCCCTCCTCCACCAGCACCTGATGACATACCCCGACATTTATGTCGTAAAAGTTCTTGATGCCCTGAGCCTTCACGAACTCGCGCAGCTCCTTTTGGCCGATGGCAGTACGCTCAGACTCGGCAGGAACCCGGTGATCGAAGATGATGACGATCCTGTCCGGGTCCCACACCTTTTCCACGCCTATCTTCTCGAAAGACTTCTTTACCATGCGGCCGTTCTCGTGCGACATGGCTACGTCCACCTTGGCCTGCACGATCTCGCCTGCGCTGACTGTATCTTTCCCCACTTTCTTGGCCAGTATCTTCTCAGCAAGAGTCAGCGGACTCCTCGTCAGCGGACTCCCCGTCAGCGAACTCCTCGTCATTCCCATGCTACTCCTCCTTGTACTTCTCCTGGACCACAGAGCGAGGCAGGAATCGCTTTTCCAGTTCTTTGTATTCAGGAAGCCCCACCAGGCCCTTGAACTCATCGAACGTGCACAAAAGATCGGTTCTATCGGGCATGATGCCGCGCTCTTTTAAGACCTTCAGATACTCACGCAGCCACTTGGTAACCACGAAGATGGTTCCCACCGGTACGGATACCCGGGCAACACCTAACTCTTTAAGCTCTTCGATAGGGATCAAGGGCGTCTTGCCGCCCACCACGGAATCGAACAGGTTGATGGATATGGGGGCGTTTATTTTGGATACCACATCCCTGATCATCTCCTTGTCGGTAGGGGCCTCCAAAAAGATCATGTCAGCACCTGCCGCAGCATAGGCGTTGGCGCGATGGATGGCGTCCTCGTAGCCTGAAACCGCGATGGCGTCGGTGCGGGCGTTGATAACGAAATCCGGATCAAGATCGGCACGAGCCTCGACCGCCGCTTCGATCTTTAAGGCCATCTCCTCCTCGGAGACCAACTGCTTGCCCTCCATGTGTCCGCAGCGCTTGGGAAAGACCTGATCCTCTAAATTGACCCCTGCCGCTCCTACCTGGATGAAATCCTGCACGGTGCGGATAACGTTCAATGCGTTTCCGAACCCGGTATCGCCGTCCCCCATCACCGGTATATCTACCGCCTGGCATATCCGCCAGGTCATGTCAACTACCTCGTTCCAGCCCAGGAGTCCGACATCAGGCTTACCTAAGAGACAGGCGGAGACACCAAAACCCGAAACCTGGGTCAACTCGAATCCCGCCTCCTCAATAAGCTTGGCAGAAAGTACGTCGTAGCACCCAGGCGCCACCACCGCCCTTCTCTCGTTAATCATCTTCTTGAGCTGCGTAGTCTTCTTCACGCATATCCTCCGTTTTTGGTTCGCCGGAGTATAGGCTGGGCTAAACGTAAGTCAAGGAATTGCTCAACTCGCGGAAAATTAGACTGTGGACTATTCCTGCTTGACACAATCGGGCTTACCGGTATAGTGAAGAGTGACGACAAAACAAGTCTTGCTTGTCTTCGAGATCTATGAATTCAGCAAGCTCGTGGAGAAGATCGAACAGAAGTCTTTCGCAGGCATTATCGATCGGGATAATGTACATCGTTTGCTCGGACAGACGGGGTTTGAGGTAAGAGCGGAGTTCGGAAGCTACGAATTTAAGAAGTTTAAGCCAGACGATGAGCTTCTGGTTGTAGAGGCCGTAAAGAAAGGAGGATAAGCCGTGGCAGAATCATTGCTTAAGAAGACAGAGGGGAAGAACTTCACCGCTGCCAATATCGGCAAGTGGAAGGAGTTGGATAATTATACCTTCACCCATCCCAATCTTCCCGCTGAGTTCCCCGGCAAGTTGTTCCTAAAAAAGGAATTAGGGCTTACCGGCATGGAGGTATCACTTAACAAGATGCTGCCGGGAGAGGGAATGCCATTCTACCATGCGCACCAAGCTAATGAAGAACTCTACGTTTTCCTCAAGGGCAAAGGTCAGTTTCAGATTGACGGTGAAGTTATTGATGTTAAGGAAGGAACCGTGATCCGGGTTGCGCCGGATGGCATCCGCGCGTGGCGCAACAACTCATCTGAAGAGCTTTACTTTATTGTCATTCAAGCTAAGGCGGACAGCTTATCCGGAGAAAACATCTCCGACGGCAAAGGAACCGGTGCTTCGGTCAACTGGACTGAATCCTAAAGCAAGGAGGATAGGATGTTCAAGAGCATAAACACCATCGCGGTGTACGTTTCCGATATGGAGCGTGCCAAGAAGTTCTACCTCAAGGTTCTAGGCTTCGATGTTAAGGTAGACCTTGGGCCTACCCTTTCATTCCTGCAATCTGGAGATATTCACGTTTATCTTGAAGCCGGACACAAGTCGGCTGCGGTTGACAACAATAGCACCCGGTTGAGCTTCTTTTTAGAAACCGAGAAAACTGCAAAAGAGACGTTCGAGGAACTCAAGGCTGCGGGGGGTAAGACTCTGGAAGATGCGCCTGAGGAGGTAGGCGATGGAGTCTATGCCTTCCAGTTCCTTGACCCGGACGGCAACATCCTGGAAGCTACAGGTCACTAAACATAAAGGAGGCATTATGAACGAACAAGAACCTTCTTTCCACTACATAAGTACACGAGAAGACCGACATGGACGTCTGTACTCAGTGCGGCGACTGCATTGACGTATGCCCGGAAGACTGCATCGAGATGGTAGAAAGAACTTAAAGGAGGAACGATGCCAAAGATATGCGTTATTCAGTTTAACGTATCCGACATGGACGAAGCCATCCGCTTCTACTGTAACAAACTTGGCTTTGAAGTAAAGTCTAAGGACTATTATCCCGACATCGTCCTTTTGGATCATGATGGCCCGTCGGTGCTCCTTTACAAAGTGGACAAGACGTTCAAGATCGATTATCCCAACGCAACCCAGACGCTTGTCAACATCCAGGTCTCAGATCTTCATAAAACCATGGCTGATCTTAAATCCAAGGGTGTGGAGTTCATCCACGCCGAACCCCAGACCTGCCCGGCCGGAATCTACGCCGCCATCCGCGACCCTGCAGGCAACGTGATGGAGCTTCTGGAGTTTGGAGGCTCCGTAGATAAATAAAACCGCTTGACATCACCATCCACTTCTCTATAGTCTTTTAGAACATCTTAGGAGTGACACAATGGAAATGAAGCACGTAGAAGGGGAAAACAAGGGGAAAGTAATCCTTTACGCTTTAAGCACCTGCGTGTGGTGCAAGAAGACCAAGCGGTTGCTTAACCAGTTGGGCGTGGATTATTACTTTATCGATGTTGATCTTTTGGGTAGGGAAGAGAAGGATAAGGTTATCGAGGAGGTTAAAAAGTACAATCCGGTTGCCACCTTCCCAACAATGGTGATAGACGATGATAAGGTGATTCGAGGTTATAAGCCGGAGGAGATTCGCAAGGAGCTGGAGAAGTGAACCAGGAGGTCAAAGAGCCCACCCCCGAAGAGGTAGATAAGCTATATAAAAGGCTGGATAAGGAGGCCGAGGCCGCAGTTTATCACCTCAATCCGGATATCGAGTTCACCAAGGAGCTTGTCAGAAGCCTTCTTATCAACGAGCGCCGCTACGGCTACTGGGCATGCCCGTGTAGATTGGCCGACGGGGTTAAACAGGAGGACCTGGACATCATCTGCCCGTGCGACTACCGGGATGCGGATATAACAGAATACGACTCCTGCTACTGCGCGCTGTATGTGTCCGATAAGGTGATAAAGGGTGAGAAAGAACCGGAGCCTATCCCCGAGCGTAGACCTGCACGCGAGCAGAGATCCCAGTTTAAGCCCACAGCTACTCCTCAAGGTGAAGTGGCCCCGCCGGACCTTTCCAAACCGGTGTGGCGCTGTCGGGTGTGCGGATACCTATGCGCGCGAGAGGAACCGCCCGGGGTGTGTCCTATCTGCAAGGCAAAAAAGGAACGCTTCGAGCGGTTTATGTAGTGCTTCTTAATTTAAGAAGCTACGTACTAGAAAAAACAGGATTAAATCCCACGACTTCCGATCTATTGCCTGGAGGAGAAAAAGAGGGCGTCAGCCCGTATGCCCTGGCAGCAGGGGCACGAACCGGCAGCTGGAGAGTTCGCGGAAACGCAGCCCACCCTTGCCTTTAGTTATGAGATTGATCCGGCCCTTTAAAGGTATAATCATCCTGCCGCCGACCTTGAGTTGATCCAACAGGGCCTGGGGTATTTCTAGCGTGCCGGCGCTTACGATGATCGCGTCGTACGGTGCGTGCTGTGACCATCCAAGCATCCCGTCCCCGGCTCTAAGTTGTGCGGTTCCGCATCCGGCCCTTATAAGCTTCTCCCTTACCTCCTTGATTAGGCTCAGATTGCGCTCGATTGAGTAGACCTCGGCGACCAGCCTGGTCAGGAGCGCTGTCTGGAATCCTGAGCCTGTTCCGATCTCGAGCACGCGGTCGCAAGGAGAGAGTTGAAGTGCGGCAAGCATAGCCGCCACCGTGGATGGAGCGGAGATCGTCTGTCCCCCGCCTATGGGTAGGGCTGCGTCCTGATACGCCTTGTGTTCCAGCCCCGGCGGCACGAAGAGGTGGCGGGGAACCCCCTGGAACGCTTTGATGACCCTTGCGTCTTTTATGCCTTTAGCTTTCAAGGTTTTAATCAATCGCTGGACGTTCCGTGCGCTGGATCGCATGATGTATTATAGGGGATGTGGTTTACTGGTCAACAGGCCTGGGGCGATGCATGCCTCTTGACCTTTTGGCTGATTACTATATACTTTCTTTTACCTGGGGCATTTGTTTGGACCAAACAAATGCCCCACAAGGAGAGGTGTCCGAGCTGGCCGAAGGAGCACGACTGGAAATCGTGTACCCCGGGCGACCGGGGTCGCGGGTTCGAATCCCGCCCTCTCCGTTCTACCCCGTGTTTTTACTTCGTAAAACCACGGGGACCCCATTAACGAATATACAAAAAACTGAGATAACAGGATTCCCACTTAGATTTACTTTCTGGGGTATTTATATCTTTCCGTGCACGCGGACCCTGCGCACGCAGGGTATGGACCTCAAACGCTCCATAAGCTCTGCCGATGGGCTTACCTTTATATCCTTGCTTCGGATGCGGGTTCGATTGTTGCCGTTTTCGCCGTTTCTTAAGTTTATGTAAAGGGCGCAGCGCCCCGGAAACTCCTCAGCCAATTCCCGTATCTTAAGGAGTTCTTCCCTGCATATCTCTTGTTCGTCAAGTTCTACGATTACCTTGTTAAGTCTGGCGCGTGCGGCGCTAAAGGGAATTATTTCCTCGCTGAACAGCTTGGCCCTTGCGTCATCCTCCGTGATCGCGGCGCGGCCCTTGACCAGGATCGGTTCGTCTGAACGAAGGATCCCCCGGTGTTCCTCGTAGAGTCTGGCGAAGACAAAAACGTCCATCTCAGCGGTGAAATCCTGAAGGGTTACGATCGCGTATTCACCGCCCTTCTTGTCTCGTTTGGCCTTGCGAGCCGCAACCGCACCGGCGACCACGATTGTTTTACCGTCCATACGTTCGTCTATCTCTTCTATTGGAGATACATCAAGCGCCTCGTAAAGGTCGCGGTACTCCTCAAGCGGGTGTCCTGAGAGGTAAAACCCGAACGCGTCCTTTTCGTAGTTCAGGAAATCCTTGGGCTGGAACTTTTTTTGTCTGCGCCGCTCGGATTTTCCTTCCACCTTCTCGGAATCGACAAAAAGCCCTTGTTGTTTCTCAAGTATCAGCCCGCGCTTGTTCCCCAGTCGGGAGATCTCGTCTGGAAGATGAGCGATCAGAAGCTCGCGGTCAGGGTCGATGGAGTCAAAACATCCCGCCTTTATAAGGAACTCCGCGCACTTGCGGTTCACCGTTCCGTGGGTACGTGTAAGGAAGTCCCGCGTATCGGAAAAAGGCTCCTTTTTGTTCTCTCCCTCGATGAGCTCAGCCGCTCCCTTGCCTACGTTCTTTATGGCCCCCAGGCCGAAGCGAATCCCTTCTTGCTCGATCTTGAAGGCGTAGCCGCTTTTGTTTATGTCCGGAGGAAGAATCTCGATCCCGCCTCTGCGTGCATTCGCAATAAACTGGGCCATCTTGACCTCGGAGTGTCCCATCTCGCTGGTCAGAAGGGCGGTGTAGAACTCGCGCGGGTAGTTTGCCTTAAGATATGCGGTGGCGTAGGATATGTGGGCGTACCCTGCGGAGTGCGACTTGTTGAACCCGTAGCCTGCGAAAGGCGCGATCTGATCGAAGATGGCCTGAGCGAGTTTCTGGTCTATGTCTTGCTTTTTGGCGCCTTCGAAGAACTGCTTCCTCATCTCGATCATGAGCTCTGGTATCTTCTTGCCCATGGCTCGGCGCAGGTGATCGGCCTGAACGTATGAAAATCCCGCTATCGCACGTGCGGTCTGCATCACCTGCTCCTGATATATGAACATACCGCAGGTTCCGGCAAGTACCGGTTCCAGACGAGGATGAAGGTAGGTTATCTTGCTTTGACCGTTCTTGCGTCGGAAGAACTCGTCAAGATCGATGTTAGCCAGAGGTCCTGGCCGGTAGATGGCTATCACCGCGATTATATCTTCAATCTCGGTGGGTTTGAGCTTGTGGAGTATCTCGCGCATACCCCGGCTTTCAAGCTGGAACACACCGGCGGTGTCGGCGCGCTGCAAAAGCTCGTAGGTCTTTTTATCATCCAGGGGAAGGTTTTCGGTATCTATCTTGTGTCCCGATTGATTTATAAGTTTCTCGCCCATCTTGATCACCGAGAGGGTTCTAAGCCCCAGGATGTCGAGTTTCAAGAGTCCTATGGAGTCAACTGCCTTCATGTCGAACTGGGTGGAGATGTCGTCGTCCGCGGCCTTGTACAGGGGCACGAACTCTGTCAGAGGCTCAGGGGTGATTACAACGCCCGAGGCGTGGATCGAGGCATGACGAGACATCCCTTCCAGTTTTTCGGCGATAGCAAAGAGCCTCTCGTATAAAGGATTGCCCTTGATCAGTTCGGCAAGTTCCTTCTGGGTGTTGCGTGCCTCGCGCAGATTCATGTTGAACGGGATGAGCTTTGCCAGTCTGTCCACATCACCGAAGGGGATGTCCAACGCCCTGCCCACGTCTCGAATCGCTGCCTTGGCCTTCATGGTGTCGAAGGTAATGATGCGGGCAACGTTCTCCTTACCGTAGCGCTCGTGGATATAATTTATAACCTCCTCGCGATCCTCGTCGGCGAAGTCTATGTCTATATCCGGAAGGGTGATACGGTCCGGATTCAGGAAGCGCTCGAAGATAAGTCCGTAGTGGATGGGATCAAGCTCGGTTATCCCAAGCGAGTAAAGCACCAGACTTCCCACCGCCGAACCGCGCCCCGGCCCGACAGGTACACCGTTACGCTTCGCATAATCCACTATATCCTTAACGATCAGGAAGTATCCGGCAAAACCCATCTTGCGGATGATATCAAGTTCATGCTCAAGTCTTTGTGCGTATATCTTTTTATCCGCCGGGCACTTCTCGCGGTAGCCGGAGTAGGCAAGCTCACGCAGATAAGCCATGGATGACGAGAACTCTTTCGGGATGGGGTAACGCGGCAGCTTGAAGTTGCGGGTATCCAGATCAATACTCACCATGCAGCGCTCCGCGATCTTGGCAGTGTTCTCAAGGGCCTGGGGTAAATCCTTGAACGCTGCGGCCATCTCCTGGGGCGACTTGAAGTACATTTCGTTTGACTCGAATCGCATTCGGTCAACGTCGTCCACCTTCTTGCCGGTCTGAATCGCCAGAAGCACGTCGTGTGCGTCCGCGTCATCACGACGAAGGAAGTGACAGTCGTTGGTGGCAACTATACCTACGCCCTCCTGGCCTGCCAAATCAACGGTGCGTTTAATCATATCCTCGGTTCCGGAAAGCCCCAGATTCTGCACCTCGAGGAAGAAGTTCTCAGGCCCGAAGATGTCAAGGTAGGATCGCAGAGCTGCTCTGGCCGTCTTGATATCCCCCCGGGCCAACGCCGAGGGAATCTCCCCTTTCCAGCAGCCAGACAAAGCTATGATTCCCTCGCTGTGCTCGGCAAGTATCTGTTTATCTATTCGAGGCTTGTAGTAGAAGCCCTCGAGATATGCGATAGAGGAAAGCTTGACCAGATTCTTGTATCCGGTGTTGGTTGCCGCAAGCAGGGTAAGGTGATAGTTTACCTCCCCTGACGAAGGGGTCTCTTTCTTGTCAAAGCGACTCCCCGCTGCCACGTAGGTTTCTATACCTATGATGGGTTTTACCCCCCGCTTCTGCATCGCTTTGTAGAAAGGCACGACCCCGAACATGTTGCCGTGGTCGGTCATCGCCACCGCGGGCATCTTGAACCGGCGCGCCTGCTCGGCCAGCTCCTTCACCCGGATGGAACCGTCAAGGAGGCTGTACTCGGTATGAAGGTGAAGATGAACGAAGTTCGGCTCGGCCATGGGATGATATTAACCTTCTCTCACCCCCTGTCAAGAAATTCAGTGCTCCTTTCCGTCTTCGACGGAAAGATCGCGGAAGCAATTTCCAGCATCTGGTAGTTTCTGGGATGATTCGTGGAGATATTGAAAGCTAACTATACATTTATTATTGCCTCTTCCCGAAGTGGTGGGTGTAGGCAAGCCCCAGGCAGAAGCTTTGGAAGAAATCATCGCCGTCGAAGCGGAGGTCAGCCACCTCCAGCTTGCAGGGAAGCACGTCGGCCGCGGCGTACACGTGCAGTCCCTTGACCGGATGGACGTTGATGAAGGCGGTCTGGGGAAGGAAAAGATAGGTGGTCTGCACCCCCAAGGTAATGAATTCATGACCCCGTTCGTCTGACAGCCCCATCATGGGGGTAAGGCTGACGATGTTGGGGAAATCGAGATCCATGCGCAGTGCGGCGTTGAACCGATTTTCTGCGGGGGTGGAGAGCTTGAGTCCGACGCAGGACATGGGAACGGGTAGATGGTAAGCTCCGCTTTCGTCGTCGGGATCGTTACCCCACCAGTAGAGATCAGGGGAGACGAACATCCCGAACCGTCCCTGGATCGAGAAGGTGTTGGAGACCCCGTAGGCGATTAGAAAATCCGGCCTTGCACCCTTGAACGTGCCTTCAGCCGTACCCTGATTAACCTCGGTGCCCGACCGATAGGCCGACTGGTAGGCAAAGCCAGCGCCCACGGTCAGACCTTCATGCGCGATTGCCGAGTCATACAGCGGCGGCGACACGCACGCGGTGCCGATCAATGCCAGGGGAACTAGCAATTTAAGTATCTTCATGTTACCTCCTTGAGGGTAACAATAACGGTAAAATCTCCGCTTGTCAACTTATCTGCTTCAGAAAAAGGGTCGTTCAGCATTTGCCTGCTGAGGTTGACTTGCGGAGAAACGAGCCTAAACTTACGCAATGCAACAGGGAATCCAAGGCGTTAAGATAAAGGAGCTTCGGGTTATACCTGACGAGCGCGGCTGGCTCATGGAGATTCTGCGCTCAGACGACGAACTTTTTGAGCGCTTCGGCCAGGTCTACCTCTCCGCCGTCTACCCGGGTGTGGTCAAGGGCTGGCATTATCATAAGGTCCAGCGCGACAACCTGTGCGTCGTCAAGGGGATGGCCAAGCTGGTGCTCTACGACTCAAGGGATGATTCGACGACCCAAGGTCAGCTCATGGAGCTCTTTATCGGCGAGCGCAATCCCTTACTCGTTTCCATACCTACGGGCGTGCTGCACGGCATGAAGGGCGTCGGCACCGAGCCTGCGTTCTTCATCAACGTGCCTACCGAACCCTACGACTACTCCGAGCCTGACGAGTTCAGGGTCGATCCTCATTCCGGCGAGATTCCCTACGACTGGTCGAGGAAGGACGGATGAGGAAGCGCTCGGTGCTGGTAACCGGAGGGGCCGGGTTCGTAGGTTCTCACCTGGTTGAGAGACTGATCCAGAGGGGGGATACAAAGGTTATGGTTCTCGATAAGCTGGTCTATCCCGGTCGTCTGGATACCATCCCTCGATCCGTTCGTAAGGACCCCAACTTCCGCTTCGTGCGTGCAGACGCAGGCAACAAAAGAATCCTCGAACCGCTGCTCAAAGAGATAGACTCGGTAGCACACCTTGCCGCCGAGACACATATTGACCGCTCAATCCTTTCGATAGATACCTTTGTCAAAAACGACTTCGTTTCCTCCGCCCACCTGTTTGAAGCGCTCGTTTCATCAAAGGTCAAGCGGATCATCCATCTCTCCACGAGCGAGGTCTACGGCTCTGCACAGAGGACCCCGATGGATGAGGCTCATCCCCTTGCCCCCCAGTCGCCTTATGCCGCGACCAAGGCAGGGGCCGACCGCCTGGCTTATTCGTTCTATAAGACCTACAAACTGCCGATACTTATCCTTCGCCTGTTCAACATGTACGGTCCGCGCCAGCACGTTGAAAAACTGATTCCTTTCTTTACCACAAACGCTTTGCTTGATCTTCCCCTCTACGTATACGGTGACGGTTCTGCCGAGCGCGACTGGATGTGGGTTGGTGACGGTACCGCCTTGATCGAGAAGGCGCTCTTTGCGGATGACTTCTCACCCCTTGCGGGCCAGGAGCTAAATGCAGGAACCGGACACAGCTTTTCGATAAACTGGATCGCCGAGCGCATCCTCGATCGTCTGAATAAACCGAAGGGTCTTTTGAAGGCCCACACCGACCGGCCCGGTCACGTGGCAAAGCTGGTCGCCCGATCCACCAAGGCGCATAAGCTCCTGGGATGGAGACCTCGCAAGCGCTTCGAGCAAGGCCTGGGTGAAACCATAGACTGGTACAGGGACAATCAAAGGTTCTGGAAAGTTCGCAGGGAAGATAAGCGCTTCAAGGCATACACCAGGGCCTGGTACGGCAGAAAGCTGTGAGCGTTTTTGCATCGATCGAGGATGCTGTAGAGGACATCCGGCAGGGTAAGCTGATAGTGGTGGTTGATGATGAGGATCGCGAGAACGAAGGCGACTTTATAGCTGCGGCCTCCAAGGCAACGCCCGAGATGATTAACTTCATCCTCAAGCACGGCAGAGGTCTACTCTGCGCGCCCATCAGCAGGGAACGTGCGGAGGAGCTCCAGCTGCCCCCGATGGTCGAACGCAACACCGAGAAGCACGGCACCGCGTTTACCGTCTCAGTAGACTACAAGCACGGCACGGCCACAGGCATCTCAGCGTTCGACCGGGCAAGAACCATCCAGGCCCTCGTAGACCCATCCACCCGTCCGGATGATCTTGCGCGACCGGGGCATATCTTTCCTCTGGTGGCCAAGAGGGGCGGGGTTCTGCGCCGCGCCGGGCATACCGAGGCTGCGGTAGACCTTGCACGGCTGGCAGGGCTGAAACCTGCCGGTCTATTGTGTGAGATCATGGACGCCGACGGTTCAATGGCCCGCCTGCCTCGACTTCAGGAAATAGCAAAAGAGCTCTCCTTAAAGATCATCACCATCAAGGACCTTATCGCCTACCGCCAGCGCCGCGAAAAGCTGGTTAAGCGCCTTTTCTCTACGCCGCTGCCAACCCGTTATGGCGAGTTTGACCTGATAGTCTATGAAGCTATCATGGAAGGAAACCATCATCTTGCGTTGATCAAGGGAGACGTTGAGGGCAGGAAGAACGTGCTGGTACGGGTGCACTCCCAGTGTCTTACCGGCGACGTTTTCGGTTCTGACCGCTGCGACTGCGGCGATCAGCTTCACCAGGCGATGCAGCGCATCGAAGAAGAAGGTTTAGGGGTGCTTGTTTACATGCGTCAGGAAGGCAGAGGAATCGGACTTTTGAATAAACTTATTTGCTATCGTCTGCAGGATCAGGGGTTGGATACGGTTGAGGCCAACGTGGCCATCGGCTTCCCGCCCGACGCCCGGGACTACGGGATCGGTGCACAGATACTTGCCGATCTTGGGCTTACGAGCATCCGACTCATGACCAACAACCCTGCCAAGCGAATAGGACTCGAGGGTTACGGCCTCGAGGTTGTTGAATGTGTGCCGCTGATTATCCAGCCAAACGAGCATAACCGCTTCTATCTTGAAACCAAGCGGGACAAGCTGGGGCATTTACTTGATAGGCAAAAGAACGAGGAGGAAGATAAATGAAGGTCGTAGAACAAAAGGGCAGCCTGGACGCGAAAGGACTAAATTTCGGGATAGTGGTTTCCAGGTTCAACGAGCGCATCACCAGGCTTCTTCTGGATGGAGCGCTCGATTGTCTTGATCGCCACAAGGCTGAGGGGGTTCAGGTTCGCTACGTGCCAGGGACCTTCGAGGTTCCTCATGCGGCCAAGGCCATGGCCGCAGATAAAGACATAGATGCGGTGATCTGCCTTGGAGCGGCTATCCGCGGTGAGACCCCACACTTCGAGTTCGTTGCCTCAGAGGCGGCCAAGGGGATCGCAGCGCTCGGTCTCCAACTGGAGAAGCCCGTAATCTACGGAGTAGTGACCGCCGACTCCACCGAGCAGGCCATGGAGCGTGCCGGGGTCAAGCAGGGCAACCGGGGCTGGGACGCGGCACTCGCGGCTATCGAGATGGCGAACCTGGCCCGAGGGGAATAGCGCCTTCAGTGGAAGGAAGAGGTAATTAAGATCGAGTGAAGCGAAGTACCCTCAAGGGGCCGAGGACTTGTGCACGTATTGCGGCTGTGGAGATCCTGTACCGTATTGATCTCGTGGATGCGGACCCGCTGAAGGTCACAGTGGAGGTTATACGGCGGCGGAGACTGAAGACTAACTCCGCCGACTATCTTCGAATACTGATCCAAAAGACGATTCGCGAGCAGAAGCGTATAGATTCCTCACTTTCACGCTCACTCACCGACTGGAAACTGGAGAGGCTCTCCTACGTGGACAGGGCCATTCTGCGGCTGGCCGCCTGCGAGATTCTCTTCCTGGCAGAAATTCCTCCCAAGGTCTCGATAGACGAGGCCGTGGAGCTTGCCCGCTTTTTTGGCACCCAGGGCTCGGCCCGTTTCGTAAACGGCGTACTCGACTCGCTGTATAAACGAGAGATCCCAGTCTCCGAGCAGTGAAGATCGCGATTCTTTCAGATATCCATTCAAACATCGACGCCCTTGAGGCGGTCGCAAAGGATGCTAAAGAGTGGGGAGCTTGCCAGTGGCTGGTTGTAGGAGACATAGTAGGCTACGGTGCGGCTCCTTCGGAGTGCATCGATCTTCTCAAGAATCTCGGAGCCTCCTCGATAGCGGGCAACCATGACTGGGGGGTAATCGAGAAAACCTCTATCGACTACTTTAACTTCGCTGCCCGCCAGGCTGTATTATGGACGCGCGAGCAACTCGGCCCCTCCGCCAGGTCATATCTGGAGTCCCTTCCGTTAACACTGACGTTCGAGGATATAGACCTTGCCCACGCGAATTTCACCCAGCCGGAAGGTTGGGACTACGTTTTTACCATAACCCGTGCTGCACAGGAACTTTCAGCATTCAAATCCCGAATCGGGGTCATCGGACACTCACACGTCCCCTTCATCGTGAAGGCTTCATCCGAAGGAGAGTGGCCTGAACAGATCATGGGTGAGAGGGTGGTATGGGATGAGCATAGCCGCTTCCTTGTGAATGCCGGAAGCGTGGGCCAACCAAGGGACGGCGATCCCCGCGCGTGTTACCTGAGGGTGGACTGTTCAAGTCGTGAGATTGCCTTTCGTCGTGTAACCTACGATGTTGCTGAAGCTCAGCGTCGCATATCACAAGCCGGCCTGCCTTCCTCGCTCGCCGAACGACTTCCTCTTGGTAGATAGTTGACTTAGGCCTCGATCACGCTAAAATTAAGATTAGGTCGTTAACGGAGGAACAGATTGATGATTATGAATCTAAGAAAAAGGGCGAAGATTATTATGTTCATCGTCCTTGTTTCATTCGCAGGGTTGATGGTTTTGGGCTGGGGAGCTGACATCACAGGACGGGGCGGGAGAACCGGAAGACGCAAGGTAAAGGAAAACGTCCTGGCCGTGGCAGGAAAGGAGAAAGTTACATCCCGGGATTATACTGCGGCTTACAATCGTCTGGCCTCTCAAATGGGTGAAGAGCAATTCAAACAGCTCAGTGATGCAGAACGTCGTGAACTCGCCACTGCCACTTGGGAGGAGGCTTTGGGGGACGCGATCTGGAAGTTGGCAATCAAGCGTGAGCGCGTTACCCTGGGAGAAGAGGAGCTCAGTGAAATAATGAGGTTCACGCCGCCTCAAGAACTCTTGCAAGATTCATCCTGGTATACCGACGGGGAGTTCAACTACCAGTTTTACTGGCAGATGCTCGCCGATTCCAATCTTACCCCTCAGGTGCAGCGATTCATTGAGATATACAAGGCGGAACTTGGCCGTGAGGTAATGCGCTCAAAGCTGCGCTTTGACGTAACTAACGGGTTGAGGCTCACCCGAAATCAACTCGTAGAAGCACAGCTCAGGGCGGGAACGAAGATGGTTCTTGAGGCATTATTCATCTACGAGCTGCCCCAGGTTGATTCAAACGTCACCAGGACAGAGCTACAGGCCTACTACGATAAAAACATAAAGTACTTCGAGCGCGAGAAGTGGTGGGAGCTACGAACCCTTCGCTTCCCCATATACCCCTCCTCCGAGGACTCAAGCTTCTTGGCCGAAAGGATTGAGGATGCTGTGGCTGCCCTTGCGGCAGGGTATGATTTCGACCAGATAGCCATGGACTTTACCCAGGATTCAAGCAGAAGCGTAAGCCGTTCGATCGATCTGCTGGATGCGGTCGAGTATGAGGCGCTGAATCCTCTTGCTGATGGCGAAGTCTCAGAGCCGTATTTCGACATAGGTGGATGGCATCTTGCAAAGTTTGTTAAAAGAACCCCGGATAGTATTACCTACCAGGAGATATACTTTCCACTTGAACCCGGTGCCGAGACCAGGAAAGCTGTTCTGGCGCGTATAGACGAGTTCCGCAAACGCTTCCGTAAGGAGAACCTGGATTCTTTAGCCGCAGAATACGGCGCCTCAGTACGCGTCGGCCCATACGTCCGCGAAAGCAAGGATGTTGTGATGCCAAGATTCCCCTACACTGAAGCCGTCAAAACCTACGCTTTAGCATCGAAGGTAGGCGACGTAAGTGAACCCTTCCCGGAAGTCAGGGGGATATGCTACGTATTTGCGACCGTAGACATAGCAAAGCAGAAGATTATTCCCTTAGACAGCACCCTGGAATACGTAAGGGGCCGGGTAATCCGTGAAAGAGCCAAGAGTGCTCAGCGCGATTACGCGATCCAGCTGCGTCGAAAGATCGAGGCCGGGGCCGATTTCCCATCGCTTGTGGGTATGCCGCACGTAAGTATAGATACCTTGCATTTCGGATACTACTTTGAAGCGGAAACCCGATACGGTGCGGAGATGGCAGGTGCTTGTTATGCCCTTGACGTAGGTCAGATGACCGGTCCGGTAAAGTGCGACATCGGCTACGGCTTCTTCCGCTGCCTGGCGCGTGAGTTTGACCCGGCTTCCAAACTCGTGCCGACCGCGATACAAAACGAACAGACGGTCATCCTTAACGCCCTGGCCGAAGAGGTCTTCCCGCGCAAGGACGTGAAAGACTACCGCAGGGCAGACAATTACTACGGGGGAGGATAAGGTATGGCCCCATCGTCTAATGGTCAGGACATCACTCTTTCAAGGTGAAGATACGGGTTCAATTCCCGTTGGGGCTATTGGTTTCTAACTGAATAGAGGAGGTTCGTGATGAAAAGGAATGCTTTCCTCGTACCTATAGTTATTTCCGTGTTTCTTTTATGGGATGGCCATGCTCAAGCCCGGCCCAACCACTGGGCGCAGAACGGCACGCTGGATGTTTTCTACGCACCCGCAGGCGAGCAGGGATTGCTCTCCTTCAGCATCATCCACGTTGCAGGCGGCTACTCAAACGAGATCTACGGTCATGACTACAGCGGAATCGGTTTCGCTCCGCTTTCCTTCCTGGAGTTCTCCGCCGCGGTCTACGCGGACGGCTTCCGCGAAGACGACGATCATTACCTGATAGGTCCTGTCATGCTATCTCCCGCCTTGAAAACGGGTTATGCTTTTTACCTCGGTTCCGAACCGAATGAGAAGGGATTCTTCCTGGCCCCCGGTTTAGTGGCGATAGGACACCTGGCGACGGCAAGCGTTTGGTCAGGCGATTCAACATCCGTTCCTGACCCGCCCCCGGGCCTTGATCTCACAGCGATCATCGGCGTGGGCTACGATATAATGAAGTTCTATATCAACGCGGGCTACGGCATGGGGTTTACTGCGAGGGAAACCAGCTCAACCCTTCCCTTGGGCCTGGCCCTGCAGGTTTCCCCTATCGAGATGCTTGATCTCGCTGTAGAGGTAACGAACCGCACCACGACTGATGACGTACTTTCGTTTGACGCCTTGCAAGTGACGCCTATGGTTCGTATCAGCACCGCTGCGGTAACCGCCGTGACCTTTGACCTTGCAGTGCCCATAGCCATAGGTCCCTCGCTTTACCCGTGGAAGATCGAGCTGGGTATCTCGGCCGCGTTTGACGTGATAAAGCCTCCAAAGGTGCCTAAAGCTCGCCTTATGGGACGCGTGATTGATGAAGAAACGGCAGACCCACTGGCGGCAAGGCTCCTCTTCCCTGAAGCAGGGATAGAACCGGTAATGACCGACTCGGCGACCGGCGACTACTCGGTTGAACTTGCCACGGGAGTATACCGAATCCGCGCCGAAAGCCAGGGCTACAAGTGGAAGGAGAAGGGGGTCGTGCTTCAGGATGGGGACCAAAGGGTGCTGGACTTCTCGCTGGCAAAGGAAAGGCGACCCCGGGCTCAGCTTTCAGGGATCGTAAAGGATACCAAAAGCGGCGAGGCGCTCGAACGGGTGTTCGTCTCCTTCGGCAGTACCGATGTCCCCGAGGTTACTACCGACGCCCTGGGGATCTACAAGGCCGCGCTTGCACCGGGAGACTACCTTATCACCTTCACCAAGGAAGGCTATGAGCCGGAGAGACGGTCTTTGTCCCTGAATGACGGCGAGGCCAAGGAACTCAATATGAGCCTTTCACCGCCCGAACCTGCCCGGATGCCTGAGTTTGAAAACGTCGGCTTCAATCCGGGCAGTGCGGTCATCGTGCCTGAAAGCTACGCGGCGATCGAGGAGGTGGCCCGCTTCCTTGAGACCTACCCCAGGGTTCGAATCGAGATTGAAGGGCACACCGACAGCGTGGGCGAGGATGAGGTGAACATGCGGCTCTCCCAGCAGCGTGCAGATGCGGTCAAGGGCTGGCTGGTCGCGCGCGGTATAGATGCCTCGCGCCTCATGGCTCGCGGATACGGTGAAACCAGGCCTGTCGGTGACAACCGCACGAGAAGCGGTCAGAAGGCAAACCGCCGCATAGAGTTCGTTATCCTTTCAGAGTAGAAGCCCTTCGATCTCTTTAAGCTTCTCTTCTGGAACCCCCCTTTGCCTGGCCGCATCAAGCAGCCTGCGTGAGAGCAAGCGATAAAGCCTCTTTTGGGCAGGCAATTTCTCAAGGCTGTTCAAATTCTTAATGATAGTGTCTTTATCACCCCTCAGGAGAGGGCCGGAGAGTGCACCCGTCAAGGAACCGCTCTCGGCGGCGTTGCAGACCGTTTCTAAAGCAAGACGCGTTATTGAGCCTCTCCTTTCCTCCTCGCTCAATCCCAAAGATAGACCTATATCCTGGGCGTACTCGAGCAATCCCACAATCAGGTTGGAGGCAAAAACGCACATGGCGTGGTAGAGCGGTTTTTCTTCCCGTGAGATGACAAACGTCTTTGCCCCGATTCGTTCGAGCAAAGGCCTGAAAAAAGCCACAGCTTGCTTCGGCCCCTCAATGGCAAAGTAGACGTCTTTGAAAGCATCCTTTTCCAACCGGGGATAAGGAAAGGTCTGGGCAGGATGCGCTGAGAGACGAAGAGGCGAAGCAAAAACATCACTTGCAAGGGCTCCTGAGAAGTGTACCAGCAGACTGCCCGGATTGATGAAGTCTTTCAATTCTTCGTAAAGCGAGGCTATCCTGTCGTCAGGAACCGCAAATAGAAGGGCCTCTGCGTCTCTTGCCAAAGAAGATGCAGGAAGCACCGGACATCTCAGAAGATCAGCTCCCCTTCGGGCGGCCAAGGGATCGGTGTCCGAGACCCCCACAAAGGCCTCGCCAGCGTTATGTAAAGCCGCCGCAATGCTGAGCCCCAGGTTGCCCGCGCCGTAAAGACCGAATCTAAGAGCCATCTTTGAAAGTTACGCCTGTGAACAGATATGTCAAGTGTAAGGTGCAGGTTCATTGTCTGTGTAGAACAGACACTTGGTGCTTGACAGTTTGCCTCTATCGGTTAAACTAACTCCCTTCGCGAGTGAACCAACTACCAGAGGAGGAAAGATGGTCAGGATCAGATACTTGGCTTTTGTGGTGGCGGGATTATTGGTTACGGTAAGTCTGGCTATGGCTCAGGCCGAGGAGGAAAAACGCCTTGATGAGGGCCATCAATACAAGCACCAGCTTATAAACATCTCAGGCTACGTGCAGCCCAGATGGGAACTCTGGCCCGGTTTCGACAACACATTTCGTATACGCCGGGCTTACCTTGGAGCTAAAGGTGACGTTACCGACTGGCTTGCCTACCGGATACTTCTAACGTTACCTGATATGTCAATCTCTCTTTACGACGCTTACATTGACGTTAACCCGACAAGGTATTTGGGTTTACGAGTTGGCCAATTTCAAACCCCTATCGGCTTCGAAAAACTACATTCTTCGTCTGTGATCCTTTTCCCAGAAAGAACTTATGCTTCCGGAGATAGGGATTATTTTCCCCTTATGGATCGTGACATTGGAGTTATGCTCATAGGTGGGATAAAATTTGTTAAAGCCCAGGTAGGCGTATTCAACGGCAAGGGCCGTAACAACTGGGAGTTAGACGAACCAAAGGACTTGGCTGCCCGTCTGACCTTCCAGCCTTTGGAATTTCTTCACTTGGGCGGCGCCTACCAGATGGGTGAGCGCACCATAATTGACACTCTGAGTGGACTCCTGGATCTGAGTGGACTCCTGGAATGGAACTTCGACCGATGGGGAGCGGAGTTTGCCCTTACCCCCTGGGATCTGTGGTTGGCCGCAGAGTTAATGGGGGGGAAGGATGACGAAGCCTCGCTTATGACTTACTACATCGAGGCTGCCTGGATGTTCAAGTTTAACCTTAAATGTTACTATGGACTCCAACCTGCGATACGATATGAGTTCAACGATACGGATGCGGACGAAGAAGGCTGGGAACGAAGCAGGGTTACAGGCGGGTTCAACTTTCACCTTCTTCCAAACCATAAGGCTAAGCTGGCCATATGCTACCGCAGAGGCTGGATCGGGGGTGAATATGATTCCTCCTCAGACTTATTTATAGCCCAGCTTCAGCTAAAATTTCCTTAGTGCTCCTTTTTGCCTCCGGCAAAAAGATCGCAGTATGAAAACGTAGGGGGCAATAGGTTGACACCGGGGTCTGACGATATATAATTATAGATGAGAAGACTGGCCCTGATCGGAAACTGGAAGATGCATACCACCCCGTCCGAGGCGCGCGAACTGGCAAGCGAGCTGCGCGAACGTTTAGAGGGTATAGGGGATGCAGATATAGCGGTCTGCCCACCGGCTACCTCGATTGCTGCGGTGGCCGAAGCACTTGCGGGTTCAAACGTAGCCTGGGGCGCGCAGAACGCCCACTGGGCCCAGACCGGTGCTTTTACGGGTGAGATCTCGACCTCGGCGCTGAAGGAACTGGGATGCACCTACGTGATAGTAGGCCACTCGGAACGAAGGTACGTGTTCGGCGAATCGGACGAGATGGTAGCCAAAAGGCTGGCGCGGGTGATTGCAAGCGGTCTCGTTCCGATACTTTGCGTCGGCGAGACCGAGCAGGAGCGCCAGCGGGGACAGACCGATGAGGTTCTTCGAAGGCAGCTGGAGCTGGCGTGTGCAGATATTGAGGAGCCTCCGGCGATTGCGGCCTACGAACCCGTGTGGGCGATAGGGACCGGGAGGCGTGCGGAGATTGGCGATGTGGAGACGGTGCATCGTTTTATAAGAGAGAGATTGGCTGCAAGATTCGGTTCAAAGGCCGAGGGTATTCGCATACTCTACGGGGGAAGCCTGAAGCCTGCCAACGTTGCCGATCTTGCATCAAGCGAGGAGTTTGACGGCGGCCTTGTGGGCGGAGCGTCGCTTTCCGCCGCATCGTTCGCCGAACTCATAGCTCGTGCCATTGAAAGGAGGAATCACTAGCTATGCAAGTCGTATTCATCGTGATTTTCGTTCTGCACATCCTGCTCAGCCTCTTGCTTGTGGTGGTAGTGCTTGTTCAGCAACGCACCAAGGGTGGAATGGCAGGTGTTTTTGGAGGTGGAGGAGGCGGCGGCGGGGGAGCCGAGCAGATCTTCGGCTCCTCAGGGGTTGCACCATTCATGACCCGAATAACGGCTATTCTGGGAGGGGTGTTCCTTCTGACAAGCCTGTTATTAGTGCTTTTCTCCGGGACTGCAGGGAGTATTAGCAAAGCCCCTGTGCCAAGCGCCCAGCCCCAGCAGACCGCACCCATCCCTCAGTCTACCCAGCCGGTCCAGGGGCAAGAGCAAAAAGCACCCCAGGAAGTGCCCGGACGGATTATACTTCCCGACACCACTGGAGGCAACTGATGTATGCAATTGTAGAGATAGCCGGTTTCGATTACAAGGTTAAACCAGGGGATCGAATTACCGTTCCGCAACTGCCCAATAAACCGGGTGAGAAGCTGGAGTTCTCCGATGTGAAGCTTCTTCGGGACGAAAAAGAACTCAGGTTGTCCCCCAAGGTCTCGGTTAAGGCAAAGGTGCTCGGCCATCACCGTGGAAAGAAAGTGATTGTCTACAAGTTCAAGAGACGCAAGGGATACCGACGCAAGATAGGCTATCGAGATAGCCTTACAGACCTCGAAGTTACCGCTATCACCCCTAAGGAGTAACCTTCTTGGTAGCTTTTGCGTCCTTTGGGATAAGAGGTTCGTATGTATGAGCAGTTCACCCAGCGCGTACGTCGGATATTCAACAACGCACGACGCGAGGCGATCCGCGTAAGGCACGATCACGTAGGGCCTGAACACATCCTCCTTGCCCTGATCGAGGAAAGGGAAAGCGCTGCGGCCCAGGTTCTTGCCAACCTCGCGGTAAATCTTGACGAGGTACGCGAGAATCTGGTTGCTTCACTTGAAGAAGGCAATATAACCATACCGTTCAACGAGATCCCCTTCGACGAGGACGCTCGTGCTGTGATCAACTACGCGATCGAGGAATCGCGTGCCATGAACCACAACTACGTGGGCACAGAACACGTTCTCCTGGGGCTTCTGCGTGCCGAGACAAGCGTCGCCTCACAGGTTCTTATTGGGATGGGGATCGATCTGGATACGATAAGGGAAGAGATAGCTCGCATCCTTGGAGTACCTGCTGGGAAAGGACGCAAACGCAAGTCCAAGGCACCTTTACTCGAGCACTTTGCGCGCGACCTTACCGCTCTTGCCAAGGAAGGAAAACTTGATCCGATAATCGGTCGGGAAAAGGAGATAGAGCGTATTGTCCAGATACTTTCCCGGCGTAAGAAGAACAACCCGGCCCTTATCGGCGAGGCCGGTGTTGGCAAGACCGCAATCGTGGAGGGTATGGCACAGAAGATCGTCGCAGGCGAGGTGCCGGTGGCGCTGCGCAAAGCACGTATCCTTGCACTTGATATGGCTTCTATAGTCGCAGGCACGAAGTACCGCGGTCAGTTCGAGGAGCGGCTGAAGGGGATACTCAAGGAGATAGCTGCGAGTGAAAACGTCATCCTTTTCGTAGACGAGCTCCACACCATCGTAGGCGCCGGTGCGGCGGAGGGGGCGATCGACGCCTCCAATATACTCAAGCCCGCACTGGCTCGCGGCGAGCTGCAGTGTATAGGGGCGACCACGCTTGAGGAGTACCGCAAGCACATAGAGAAACACTCCGCCCTTGAGCGCAGGTTCCAGCCGGTGATGGTCGAGTCACCCACGGTCGCGGATACCATTGAGATACTCAAGGGTCTCAAGGAGCGCTACGAGGAGCATCATCGGGTTCGCTACACCGACGACGCACTGCATGCCGCGGTTTATCTATCGGATCGCTACATCTCGGACCGCCAGCTTCCGGACAAGGCCATCGACGTCATAGATGAGGCCGGCGCCAGGGTTAAACTCTTGAATCCTGTGCTTTCGCCGGAGATAGCCGAACTGGAGGAGAAGGTGGCCGAGCTTTCTCGCCGCAAGGAGCGCTCGGTCACCGAGCAGCGCTTCGAGGAGGCGGCGCAGCTGCGGGATGAGATAGAACGCCTTAAGGAAACCATGCGCGAGAAGCAGAAGGAGCTGGAATCGAAGGGTGAGTACCCTCAGGTTACCCCGGAAGAGGTGGCGTACGTGGTTTCCAGCTGGACCTCCATTCCTCTATCCAAGCTTGAAGAAGAGGAGTCCAAACGCCTTCTGCACATGGAGGCGGAGATCGCCAAACGGATCGTGGGGCAGGATCACGCCATAGCGGCTGTTGCTCGTGCGATCAGGCGTTCTCGTGCCGGGGTAAAGGACCCACGCAGGCCGATCGGTTCCTTCATCTTTCTCGGCCCGACCGGGGTCGGCAAAACCGAACTTGCAAGAACTCTGGCTCGCTTCCTGTTCGGAGACGAAAACGCGCTCGTTCGGGTGGATATGTCCGAGTACATGGAGAAGTTCAACGTATCCCGACTGATAGGAGCGCCTCCAGGCTACGTGGGATACGAGGAGGGCGGTCAGCTCACGGAGCGCGTTCGCCGCAGACCTTACGCCGTCGTTCTCTTCGACGAGATCGAGAAGGCTCACCCCGACGTCTTCAACGTGCTTCTGCAGATAATGGAGGACGGACAGATCACAGACTCTTTAGGCCGCAAGGTAGACTTCAAGAACACGATCATTATCATGACCTCGAACATAGGGACCTCGGATATCGCTCATGCCGGTCCGGTCGGATTCTCGCGCGACAATACCCAGGAGAACTACGAGCGGATGCGCGATCGGCTTCTTGAGGAGGTCAAACGAGTCTTCAGACCGGAGTTTATGAACCGAGTAGATGAGACCGTGGTCTTCAGGTCGCTTGATCGCGATGCAATGTTGAAGATCGTTGATATCCTTACGACGGAGATAGAGGAACGACTCAAGGACAAGGAGCTTACCCTCAAGCTCGATGCGGAAAGCCGTGAGCTTCTGGTAGAGCAAGGCTTTGATCCCCAGTATGGAGCAAGGCCATTAAAGCGCGCTCTGCGCCGTCTGCTTGAGGATCCACTCTCCGAGGAGATACTGCGCAAAAAGCTGGAGGGCGGCCGCCAGATCAAGATACACCGCTCCGGCTCCAAGCTCGCCTTCGAGACCACCGGATGAACCTTTTCCTGATACTGGGTCTTTTCTCGCTGCCAATAGGCGATATTCGGATTTTGCCATCCGGGGTTGATGCCAATCTCGTTATTTCGCTGGCCGAATTTCAACTAGGCATGCCTTACAGCGACGAGCTCGCATCAAAGGCGGTCCGAAGGCTCTATTCTACGGGCTACTTTGATTACGTAGCCGTAGACACCACCATTATTGAGGAAAAGGTCCAGGTCACGATACAGGTAGAACAGCCCCCAAGGCTCGAAAAGATAGAGATCGTAGGCAACCGCAGGTTGAAGACCAAAGCCCTCTTAAAGGAACTCGAAGCCGATTCCGGTGCGGTGCTCACCGCACGTCAGCTTTTCGACTGGGAACGCAGGATACGCGAGCAGTACAAGAAGAAGAACTATCTTCTGGCCAAGGTCTCAACGAAGCTGATTGAAGGCGATAAGGAAGGCTATGCGGTCGCGCGAGTCGAGATAGAGGAAGGCCGGGGTGTAAAGATTTCAAGCATATCCCTTGATGGCAACGAGAATGTTAGAGAAGGGAAACTCAAGCGAAGGATGAAGAACCGCTCGAAGTGGTTCATTATTCGATCGGGCCGCTTTGACGAGAAGAAGTTCAAGAAAGACATTGAGAGCATAGAGGCGTACTACCACGACAGGGGGTGGATAGATGCCGAGGTCACAGAAACCGATCTGCCCATAGATTCAGCAGGCAGGCTTGACATAATGATACACCTCGATGAAGGACGGCGTTACTACACGGGCGAGTTCAATTTCGAGGGTCGCGAGGTTATTGCAGAATCAACCCTTGCAAAGGCTGTGGTTTTAGAAAAGGATAAGCCTTACAGCCTTGCGCGCGCCCAGGCCTCGCTTGAGAGAATCCGCCGTGCCTACTGGGAACAGGGCTACATCTACGCGGCGGTGGATCCGATCGAAAACCTCCGTGATGATACGGTCGATGTCGCCTACCGTATCAGTGAGGGAGAACCGGCACTGGTGAGACGCGTGGTGATAAAGGGGAACCGCAGCGTTCGAGATAACGCAATCCGCCGCCAGATCATGCTTCTGCCCGGCTCGATCTTCAAGTACTCCGAGGTGGAACGAAGCCAGCGCAATATATTTAACCTGGGTCTGTTCAGCGACGTTCGTTTCTATCCACAGACTTTGGAAGGCCAGGAACCGGATATAGACCTTGTGTTCGAGGTAGAGGAGAAACAGTCCGGACAGATCGGTGCAGGAGTTACCTTCAACGCCTCGGAAGGGATTATGGGTTACGTGGAGGTTTCTCATCCAAACGTGTTCGGCGGAGCCGAGAACGGCCGCCTGCATTTCGAGAAGGGCAACAAGAAAACTCAGGCTTCGATCGGGCTTACCGAACCCTGGCTCTTCGATACACCTGTCCTCTTGGGCGGGGACCTTTACTATACTACACAGCAGTATGACCTTCTCGATGCTATATCTACCTCGTACAATAAGCGCTCGCTTGGTAGTTCTATTCAAACCTCAACACCCCTGCCCCTTGATTACACTCGCGGCGGGGTCACGCTGCGGGTTGAGCGGGTATTCATTGACTCGGTCAAAAATCACCCCTTTCCTTCCACCCCAATCCTTGGATTCGATCCGGCTTCCTATCCCAAGACCACAATCTCCACCACATTCGGTCTTGTGCGCGACTCGCGAGACTACTTCATCAATCCCTCGTCAGGTTCGTACTTCAACCAGTCAATAGAGTTCGCCGGCGGCCCACTGGGCGGGGATATAAACTTCATCAAGGAGATAGCGGACGTACACATCAACTTCCCCATAGCCTGGGAGCGCAAGATAGTCTTAACGCAGAAGATGCGTGTTGGCTACGTAACCGGCTACACCCGGGCGGATACGGTTCCTCTCTACGAGCGATTCCGGCCCGGAGGAACGTCCTACGACGGCTTTGTGCGCGGATACGATGACCTCTCCCTGGGCACGGTTTCCAAGGGAGCGCTGCTCGGAGGCCGTGCGATGACAGTCTTCAACACCGAGCTTAAGGTGAAGGTGATTCCCCAGCTCGCATTGATAGCCTTCTTCGACGCGGGCAACGCATGGGAAAGGATAGATCAGGTAAACCTTTCCGAACTGAAGAAGGGTATAGGTGCAGGTATACGTTTCGAGATCCCGTTCATGGGTGTGTTGGGGTTCGACGCGGGATGGGGGCTGGACTACCCCAAAGGCACTACGTTCAGCGAGGCCTTCCGTCCTCACTTCCAGATCAGCCGCACCTTCTGATAATGCCTCTCCAAAGCCTTGGATCTGAAAGTCAGTCTGAGCAAAAGAGCGCTACGATGCTGCAATCAGGATTCTCATGCTGACTCAACGACCTATGAGGATGATCCCTGTCCCGGCAGGAGAAAACGCATGAAAAAAAGGGTCCTCGTAGTTGATCACGAACCAAAACTCTGTTCCATCCTTACGAGGGTGCTTTCTGAGCAGGGTTATGATGTTCAGGTCGCCGACAATGGTCGCAGGGCACTGGAGGCAATCCACCAATTCAACCCCCACCTTGTTATAGCCGATGTTGCTTTGCCCCAGATGGACGGGTTCGAGCTTTGTCAACGCATCCGCAGTGATGCCCGCTTTAAAGCGATACGATTCATCTTCCTTACCGCCAAGGACGCCCGCGAGGACGAGATTGAAGGGCTCTCGGTTGGTGCAGACGACTACATCACCAAGCCCTTGGACGTTGACAAGCTCCTTGCCCGTGTTGACGCACGTCTGCGCTGGCTTGATAAGGTGGAGGAGAGCAAGACATACAAAGGAGTAATAGAGGGAAGCCTGGGGGGACGAAACCTGGTGGACATCCTTCAGATACTCGAGCTGGGTCAGAAGAGGGGGGAACTACGAATCACTCAAGACGACAAAAGGGTGCGCATCCTTATCTCCGAGGGCGAGATAGTTTTCGCGGAGTACGGAACCAAGAAGGGCAAGTTAGCGGTCTATACGGCGCTTACCTGGCCGGAAGGCCGGTTTTGCTTCACGCCGCTTGAGGAAGCCGAAGGCAATGAGCACCTTGAGATCACGCCCCTGCTTCTTGAGTGGGCGCAGGTCTCCGACGAGATAGCACGCCGCAAGCCCGCATCTTCTGAAGATATCCTCGACGAGTTCCTCCGATACGTGAAAGAGCGGGAGGCTGAGGGAGAAGAGTAGAGAGACTTCCAACCCGAAAACTTTCCCCTGAACCTGAATCGTCAATCATAGCCACGCGGCGGGAAAGCAAGCCGGTGTTACCTAGGCCTTCGTTTGAGAGTAACAATTCAGGGTGGCGTATTTAAACTCCCGTGGAAAATTTCAAATCCTTTGAAAATATTTTTGATTTACGCCGCTCTCTTGAATCTTTAGCTAGGGGGTTAGATAAAGAATTTCAACCCCTTGTTTGTTCAGCTTGACAATCCGCTGATCGGCTCGTATCCTTAACACTGCCTAAAAAGAAGGTGTTTCCCATCATGATTGACAGTCGATGTGAAAAAGGATGGATATCAAGGATAGCCCAAATCTGCACCCCTTTCAGTGTTACCACTTGTAGCTCACCCCAGCCTTTCCAAGAAACTCGGAATAATCATCCTCTGCATTTCTTCCGTGATAAGTCGTGAACTGGCCGGTGAGACTTACGTTAAAGCTTTTGAAAACCTCAACAGTGCTCTTTAGACGGGCAATCAACTTATCCTCGGGTTGATTAACAGTCGTCTGGAAGTTTGCATCGAACAAAGTCCGCCAGCGCTTCTCCCATAAAGACAGGTTATACCCCAAGCCTCCGGAATAAATATGAGAGGTGCCGGTGCCTGCACCCAGAGTACTGGTAGCGCCTGCGTTCCAGGACAGGGTCAGAATCTCCAGAAGTTCGTGAGTAACGCTTCCCCTGGCGTCTACGTTGAAGGATTCATCATCCGAGTTGATGCGATCTTCAACCTTGGTGAGCGTTAAGGTTAAATTCAAACCCTGTAAGCGCTCGCCTAAGTTGAAATTGTAACCTGAAGAACCCATCACTATGTGGGTGATACGATCTACTTCCGATCCATCCTCATAAGCGGGAGCCTTGTCGGTCATGGGAATGTAGGTGAGGTTCAAGCTGGGAGTCTTTTGCGGGAAAAGCCCGAGGAATATAAAACCGCTCTGTGTCCGGGTAGTTACGAATTCCATGCCGTCCAGGTTGTCGCGGGCCACGTCGGCAGAGACATCGAACACTATCGTAAACGGATTGATGAACATCTGAGAGAACGATGCGCTCCAGGTGCGGGTATCCCGGGCTGTAGAGGAAATTCCAACAGACTTAAAACCCCATCCTATCTGCTCAAAATCGAAACCGATCTGAGTGTTGCCTAAAGAAAGTTCCGTACCCGCTTTTGCCGCCCAATCCGTCTGGGTAGTCCAACGGGGCTGAAATACTACCGAAGGCAGCCAACTGAGTTGGTCAATTTCAATCTCAGCCGCTCGCGAATCGCGGTTGTAGGCGGCCCCGGCCAATTCACCTTCAAAGGAGAGTTTACCGTCAATCAGGGAAAGCTTACCCTCCAGCGAAGCGACCGAGTTCTCGATAGGGGTTTCAAGTATTACCGTATCGGTTTGAGCGCCTTCGGTCACGACACCCAAATAATTTGGGATGGACGCCGAGTCGTCCCAGGCCTTAACGAAGTGCAGGTGCAGGTGAGATTTCTCCTCCTTGCCCACGCCTACACGACCAGCGTACAGCCAGCGGCGATAGGCCACGTCGGTTGAATCGGAACCGATAACCCCACGCTGGACCTGTCCTGCCGCAGCCGAGAGCCGGAACCAGCCCGGTTTCAGGTCAATTGCACCGCCGCGGACGTTGATGCCTGAGATGGAGTAGTCGCTGTATGAGGGTCGGGCGTCCAGGAGCGCAACTTCCAGCCACGGTATGTTGAGCTTGAGATCAGGCAGGGCAGGCAAAACCAATGCAGGTATGCCGAACTTGAACCGGTCGAAGGGCTGGCGGAAGTCTACGTCGTATGATGATAAAAGGAAGTTGAGGTTTAAGGGCATCCCCCACATGGTAAGGGTTGGCCGAATGCTGAAGTTCCAGGCAAACGGCTCCCGATCGAGCTCCGCGCCGTTACGGGAGAGCACCCAATCCGCGTCAACAGAGGCCGAACCTGAAAACTCTATCGCCGAGCCGAAAGCTGTGGAAAGCAACGCTCCCAGAAGAAGCGTCGTAATCGTTTTATGCATTACTATTCTTCCGAAGTCTCTGCGGTAGTGGTATCCTCTTCTACTTCTACTTGTCCAAACTTAAAGCTCCACACGTCGCTGGTTGAAATTTTCCAGATGCTGCTCCAGGCAGTTACTTGCCAGGCGTATTGAGAACCTTCTCCAAACATGCGGGCCGACATAGGATACAGGAAGGACGTGGTTGTAATACTATCATCTTCAAACCAGGGTTCGGCCGCTGAGATTGCTTCGTAAGGGGTCAACTCATCGGGAACCTCTACGATTCGCAGGCGGTAGGTAAGGTCTGTAAACGAAGGCACGATAGGCGCCCACAAAAAGGTCGGCTGGGGGGCGTTAAACGCAGTCTCATCTCTGGGAGAAAGGAGCCTCAACTTTGAGGCTTTGACCGTTCTATGCTCCCGACAGTCCTGGGCAAGGATGGTATCGCCTCTGGCCAACTCCACCTGCAAACAATAGGAATAGACGCCTGCAGGCAAGGCCCCGCGCGTGCCCATTACGTCCTCATAATCAGGGTCGTACCAATCGTCTTGAACGGTCGTAACGTCCGCTGAGCTTATACGCTTGCCTCCGGCCGGTATGGAGATTGTATTGCTTCGGGCGTGGGCTATTTCTACCTCGTCTTTTTCGACCCATGCGTAGATGGTTACGTCAACGGCCTGGGTTTCGGTGTTGGTAATCTGGCAGTTCCACATGTATTCGATGAAGAACTGCGTAGGCGGCGCAGGGATTAATCGAACATCCCAGTCCTGAGCTGCTAGCCCTCCGGCGAGCGCAAGCATAATGACTAATACTTTTTTCATCTTTCCTCCTGATTGCTAGGGGGAGGGGCAAAGCCCCTCCCTGTGAATTCTACTACTTACCGCAAGGGCAGGGTCGCCTCTTGGGAATAGCTGCAACCGGTTGGGAGTTAGTAGTCGCGGCAACGGAAGACTCGCCAGGTGGAAGCGCAGATTGGCCAGGTACGATCTTAAGGGATGGGTCAATTTCGTAATTTCGTAAGGGGGGGGTCACAGGTATCATGCTATCTACGCCCGGTTTGTACCGTTGGGCGAATTCGTAGCATATCAGGGTATCGCAGGTTATACATTCCACATCGGTAAATGACCACCGGATACAGAACCTGATTGTATCAAAGCAGCAAGTGTTTTGGAATATATGCGGAGGGGGAAACACCAGTCGGATAGTGACGCCCTCACCACTCAAGGGCGGCCTGGGCTTGTATAGACCATTGTCAATATTGTTCCATACAAGTTCTCGTGGACTTGAATTGGCATTCCAGGGGTTAGAGCATGTTGTTGTTGGCGAAATCAAATTAGCAGGAGAAGACCCATGATTCCAATCAATTTGTGTTTGAGGATCTGTGCATGGTATAATGCTCCCTAAAGAGATGTTTTGATCAACACATCTTTCACAGCCGGGTTGATTGTTCACGTAGAAATTCACCAGATCGGCCTTGATCTCCGTAATGTCATTTGGACCTGTAGTTAAGGTTGCCTTCACATACCATCCCCACCAGGTTGAACCGGCGTTCTTTACAGAGGAATTAACCTCAATCTCAAAGTCGTCACAGCAGCTTTGGCAAGTATCTTCTCCGCATTCTTCTACATAGAGGCAGAAGATTTCTGAAGTATCGGCGCAGCCATTGTTATCCACAACGACAACCGAGATTACATGATCGCCAGTGCTGCTACTGGAAAATGGGAATGTACCAGAATACCAAGGGGTTGGTTGAGGGGATACTGGCGTACCGTTGTCAAGCCATTCAATACTCTGATAGGAACTTTGGTAAGAGTGCCATGGTTTCAGAGGTAGAGGGATATACAGATCGTATGTGCTGTCGACGCATACAGTGTCGCAGCCGCGCGGATAGAGACTCAGATCGGGTTTGTTGAAAATATATCCCATTACCTGGGTTTCGGAACAGCCTGTTTCGGGGTCTATAACAGTTACAGTATATTCTCCGGGTTCCGAGGGTGTAATAGACGGTCCGATCTCGCCGGTATTCCAGAGATATTCGTAAGAATTACCCGGTGTGACTGAAGCCGAAAAACCATGAGCCCCTCCGTCATAGCAATACTCATTAAATCCTGTTATCTCTGGAACATTGTTGACATTTACGCATATCGAATCAGATGCACTGCAACCGGTATTATTATCTGTGACCTCGACAACTATCAGGAAGGTGTTCGGGATTGATGAAACAGCGACTGTTACATTTGTTTCGTAGTCATTACCTGGGCTGAATGTTACCCCTGATACGCCTCCTGGTACTTCTCCTGTTACCGATGACCAGGGACAGCTCCAGGCGTAAGTATAAGTATTCTCAAGTTTTGTTTGAAGATAAAACTCAGCGCCACTGTAACCTGGTACGCAGATATTATCATCTCCGGTAATATCGGCAACAGGTATTTTCTTCAAAAGTATGTAGATGGAATTGGATACTGTAGTGCAGCCATTGCTATTAGTTACAGATACCCAGTATTCACCATGCGTAGTTGCACCATATGTTGACCCTGTCGCGGCAGAGATTGCAGCACCATTCCTGTACCATTGATAAGAATCCATACCTAAACAGGCAGTCAAAGTTGCAGTCTCGCCAGGGCAGATCTCGGTAGGAGCCGTCGATATATCACACGTCGGTTTGGGATTCACCGTAATAGTCTTATCCGTCTCATCTGTACAACCGAACTCATCAGTTACTTTTAAAGTAGCAGTATATGAGTAGGGTGGTAATGTATAAGAATGCTCGGTCGGGTTAATATATGAGAATGCACCATCTCCGAAATTCCATTCATACTGATAGCCGCTGCCGGATGGAGAAGCGGTAAACTTTGAAGGCTCGCCTTCGCAGGCCGATGATGGCTCCTCAATAGACGCATCGGGAAGTAATACTGAGATAGTCTTGCTATAGTAGGCGCAACCGGCTGGATCCAGTATAATTTCATAAGTACCTGATTTGGTTATTTTCAACCCAGGATCGGTGGGGCCGCTAGGATTTGGATCTGAAAAGGAAGCTGGGGGTGTTACGGTCCATGTATAACTACTTGCTCCATCTGGTTGAATATTACTTATGGTAACGTGTTCACAATCAAAACCAACAGTGAAAAATGCCTGACAATCTGGTCCAGGACCACCACCACCATCGCAAGTACTGATCACAACCGTGATAGTATTCGATTGCTTGGTGCAGCCATTATCAGTTATCTCAACGTAGTATGAATGCGTCCCAACGGCTAAAGTGCTAATGTTTACACCGTACGTACTACCTGTTCCTACTTGTTGTGGTGTGTTATCTTCTTTATACCAAACATACGAGTAACCTGTGGAGGGGATCGCTGTAAGGGTGAGGACGTCTGTACTATTGAGACAAAAATAAGGTGGTGTTTTGTCGGGGCTGATGACTACGTTTGGCATGTGGGTTACAGTTATGCCCTTATGAGCATCACCGCCACAAGTAGATACGATTAGTTTTGCATCGGGATCAGCCATGCCATGCCATCGAATAGTGACAGAACTTTCTCCCTGTCCGGAAATTATCGTTCCATGCGCTGGTGGCGTGATTGACCATTGATAGCTCGGCGGGCTGCCATTTGAGGTCGTGGCAGAATAATTCGATACCCCATCGACACAGACATTATCCCCATCAGGAGAAATTACCGGGGGAGCAAACGGTGCGATAGGCATGGTCTTCTCTGAAGTGCATCCCGGACCACTTGTTGTCTGCGAAACACTAATTTCGTAAGAAGGAGGAGGAGGACCCAAGGGATCCCAGTGGACAATTACAGAATCATTATATGCACCCATTTCAGATGATATGCTGCCACCTGTCACGGTCCAAACAAATGGATAGCCCTCTGTATTGGATGATATGCTGTAAACGTAATTCTTACCAGGACAAATAACAACTTCGCCTTCAATCGGGTCGTCGAGCACCGGCGGCGCAATAACTTCAACATAGAATTCAGATGACGCGTTACAGAAACTGCTCAAAGAAATAGGTACCGCGGTTATAGTGTAGTACCCCGCGATGTTGAAGGTAATACTGACACTGTATGTACTTGAATAGGAGCCGGAGAATGAAGCATCGGGCCCACTGATACTCCAGTTGGCAGGAGCATTTGCATGATAACTGCCTGAACCTCCTTCGCAGACCTTATCTGTGCCCCATATATCGAAAACTGGTTTTACTTCAACATAGGTCTTGCTTTCACCTTTACAACCAGCTAAGGGGTTATCGTAATTACAGGTTACGATGTAGTTCCCACCCGAAAAATCTATGGTAACCTCAGCGGTGTTACTGTCGTAATCAGCAAAGGAATATCCTCCTCCCGTAACAGTCCATGAGTAATAAGTCCCGGGCATAGACGGCAGTGAAAATGTACCTGAAGAATTTTGGCATAAGATATCTGGACCGTCGATAGGGAAATCAGGATAAAGAACAGGAACATTCAATATCGTAGGAGATGAACAACCATGTCCAGAACAGCTGAGGCTCACCGTTGTGGGTTGTTCGGTAGATGGAGCATCCCATTTTACTTTAATGGATTTTGTTTTTTGAGAACTGATGATTATCGTTCCTCCGGTAACACCCCATACATAATTATCACAATCTGCATCTGTGCAAAAGGAAGAAGTGTCTCCGGGACAAAGGGTACCCAGACCGCAATCAGAAGAGCCGCATTCATCAGTAAAGCAGTCGGTAGGATAAATGTTTGGCCCTTCATCGTCTTCAACTGTAATTCGCTTTGTTATGGTGTCCCGACAACACATACATGTGGTGTCATTAATAGCTTCCTCGTAAGTACTATCACTATCCTTGCAGTCGGCGTAAACGGTTAATAATACATCGTAAGTACCGGGTAAAGCAAATGTATGTGAAGGCTTTTTCTCTGTTGACGTGGTTCCATCGTCAAAATCCCACAAATATTCACTCGCACCGTTGGAATTATTAGAAAACTCCACCTGAGTACCAAAACAGGGAGAATTTGGGTTAGGAGAATTTGGGTTAAAAGAAAAATCGGCCTCTGGAGCATCAACCAGGCATATTCCCCTTGTGAGAGTATCAACGCAATCTCCATTCTCGATAATCACTTCGATGAATCCTGGACTACCGGACCCCCATACGATTGTAATTGGATTACCTGTAATTGGATTATCTAAGAAGTCTGGATCGGTTGCACCCGCTATAGTCCAGGTATATGTATAAGAAGCGTCATACGGATACACATAATATGTGTGGGCGGTGTTTTTGCAAGCAGCTAGTACCGTATCCGGTATTGAATCTCCTTCTCTTTCTATTATACAGCTGGATTCGGGACAAATCTTGAAATCCTGCACCAATCTGAAATTCGGGCATGGACAGGGATCTTGATTTTGTCCCAATGTTAATCCCTGCAGAGCCAGAAACAAAACGATTCCCACAAAGATTAATCTCTGACCCTTTAGGCCTTTTGAGCTTGATGACGTCATTTTTTTTCTTTCCATTTTTTACCTCCTTCTTGTTTGGGAATTTAAAAGGTTGTTTTCCCTGTTGTCGAAAAGAAAGACATCAGATATCAGCCAATCATTGACATTTTCAGGTTTATTCTTTCGCATAAGCATTGCGTTAGAATATATATCGGTACGTTCTTTTAACTCAGTTTTTTCAGAATTTGGTTGCCGTGCGTTAAACCCGTATCCGAGGTCATACTCACCATCAATCGCACCATGATATGACATCAATTCTATCTCGCTTAGAGGACATCTTGTGAATGAGAAACCTATTACCGTATCGCAGGTTACGCAAGCTATATCGGTGAATGAAAATCTGATACACATTTTGATCGTATCCGTGCAACAACTTGCATCCGGCAAGAGCAAGGAAACATTGAAAGGAGTTTGGGAAATCTCGATGGGTTCTGAACCTTCCCAGATAAATTCCCTGCTGTAATGGAATGAGGAAGCGCCTGTGTTGGTGAGCGTGGTCGTGGTCAAAGCTGGATCCGGTATCAGGTCTCCGAGGGACAACGGTTTCGTGAAGTTGCCGAACTTACTGCTGGGCCAAAGACATGGCCAAACGCACGGGCATCCTTCCGAAGATTCAGACGACCGGCTATATGCAAAATTGACGATCCTCGCTTGGATCTTGCATATCTTGTTTGGTCCGGCTGTCAGGTTGCCGCTTAGGTTAAAGCCTGTTTCATCTTGTATTTCGAGCCCCTCAATCTCTATTGTGAATTCTTCACAGCAGAAGCATGGTGTTGGCTTCTCACAGACTTCCACCGTTGACTGATTACTTGTGTTGTTGGCGTCTGCGAGTTGAAAGACCAAACAAATCTCATCCACTTTCGTAGGGCCACTCGAATTTGTTGTCTCAATCGTTCCATTAATTGTTACTTGATCGCTTAGGGCTATATTTACCCCATCTGCAGGGTCGTAAGTTTGTGGTAGTGAGGGTGGGGGGGATGTTGATACAATATTTGCACTGTTGGGTGATGGTGCGGTAGCTTCAACTATATCACCCTTTGCGGATACATCATTGGGGTTTTTAAGTATTGCTTCAAAGCCATACTTCCCCACGCTCACACACTCAATAGAAACTATCTCTGCCTCAATGTCCCACGTCCCCGGAACTGAAAAAGTCCATACCTGACTCGTACCTATTTCTTTTCCTTCAACCATTGCCGTAACCTGCCAGGCGTATTCGGAGCCTTGTTCAAGCGAGTCGGCAGAGTAAGGATAGGTGAAGGTGGTGGTTCTGATGCCCTCTTCTTCAAACAAAGGTCTTGGGTCTTCGAGAACTTCTTCAGCGCTCATGCCTTCGCCAACCTCGGCGATACGTAGGGTGTAGATTACTCCCTCAGGTGGAGGTACGGGCGGAGTCCACACGAAGATCGGTCTGGCTTCCATAATCTCAGCTCCGTCTCGAGGGGTTACCAGCCTGGGCGGGGAGACCTTGGCACCTATCGAGAAATCCTCGCACTCCTGGGCAAGCTTTTCGCCGTCTTCTGCCCTGTCTACCCGGATACAGTAAACGTAGGAGCCTGCAGGCAAGGTTCCCCTTCGCATGGCGATGGGTTCATATTCGGGGTCGTAATCCCACTTGCCGCCGGTGATGTCGGCTGAGGTAACCATCTTTCCCCCTGGCTGGATGGTGATGGGGTTACTTGTACCACGGGCGATTTCCTTGCCGTCTTTGGTTACCCAGCCGGTGAGTGTAACCTGTACCACCTCAGTTTCATTATTCGTTATCCTGCATTTCCACAGGTTCTCGAAGAACACATTTTGTGGTGGCGGTTTGATGAGCTGAACGCTCCAGGTTTGTGCTGTGAGAGCTGCTGCCAGAACAAGTAACAGACCGACGCCTTTTGCTTTCATAACGCCTCCTTGATTTTGTGTTATCAGCCCTACAAGAAAGGCAACTTTAAAATATACACAAATTAAAGGTGTTGTCAAGCGTATGACGTTTCTCAAAAATAACCTATTCGAATGGAATCGTTAGACAAGGGGTTTAAACCCCTTGTCTTCTCGGCTTGACAATTCGCTGATTGACTCGTATCATTAACCATGCCTAAAAAGAAGGCTGACACAAAGGAAACCCTCCGCACAGGCGTTATCTACTGCGGAGATAACCTGGACGTTATGGAACGCCTGCCCTCGGAGTCCATTGACCTTATCTACATTGACCCGCCGTTCTTTTCCAATAGACATTATGAGGTTATCTGGGGTAACGGCGCTGAGCTTCGCGTTTTTACTTGACATGAGGATTACGGTTCGCTATACTCTCAGGAATGAATAAGGGCATTGAGAATATACCTCGAAAAATTCGTGACCTATACGAAATTCACGAGTGGAAACATGCGGTAGCAGTGTTAAGCCGGGATTTCCCTCAGGAGTGGAATGATATTCTTTATGCGCTTGAGAATTTCCGTTTACTCCGCTCAAGCATCCTGAAGCCCGGAGGAAGAAAATCTCCTATTTCAGAACGCATAGATGGTATGTTCGCAGCTAGAGGTTGGAAAGAAAGACGTTTTGAAACCTCAATTCATGTTGATGATGAGTCTCACGATTCGCCTACTCATAACGTTGACTACTATAAAAATAAGGTGGCTGTCGAGACAGAATGGAATAACAAAGATCCTTTCTATGATCGTGACCTCAATAACTTTCGGTTGCTCCATCAGCTTGATGTAATTAGTGTAGGCGTTATAATTACGCGTGCAGACTCTCTACAAGATATATTTAACGAACTCGGCAGGGGTAAATCTTACGGGCCTTCCACCACGCATATGAGCAAACTAATACCTAAGGTTGAAGGCGGTGGAGCAGGGGGCTGTCCTGTGCTCGTCTTTGGTATTACGAAAAAACTCTACGTTGAGGATTAAAATGACTGCTACTGAGAACCTAAGGCAAAGAATCAAAGGGAAATTCGGAACCATCCTGGCAGACCCGCCATGGCGTTTCCAAAATAGAACCGGGAAAATGGCTCCTGAACACATCCGTCTCAGGCGATACCCAACGATGACTTTCAAGGAAATAAAAGAACTTCCAGTGGCTGAATTAGCCGCAGAGCAAAGCCATCTCTATCTTTGGATCCCTAATGCTCTTATAAAAGAAGGCCTAGAAGTAATGGAGAGGTGGGGGTTCACATATAAGACTAACATTGTATGGTTCAAAACCCGTAAGGATGGAGGGCCTGACGGAAGAGGGGTGGGTTTTTATTTTCGTAACGTTACCGAACTTGTTCTTTTGGGAGTCAGAGGAAACCTTCGTACCGACAAATCAGGTCGTACCCAAGTCAATATTATTAGAGCTAGAAAGCGAGAACATTCCAGAAAACCTGACCAACTCTATGACATAATCGAAGCTTGCAGCCCCAGGCCTTATCTGGAGCTCTTCGCCCGCCATCCTCGCAAAGGCTGGATGCAGTGGGGGAACGAAATAGAAGAGCCCCCAAAGAAACCTAGAGTGATTCAATTACCGATAATCGAAGCACATCCTTAAAACCTTCTCCAGCGAGAACCACATAGTGCTTGACCCGTTCTACGGTATTGACGGCCACGACTTCGGACACAATCCGGTTCAGATAAAGCAGTCCGATCACGTTGGCAGGCCGGTGGTACAGAAGTTCCACTCCGCCGTCCGAAGGGAGAAACGTAAAAAGGGAATAATTGTCGCATTCTCGTTTGCCAAGACCGCCTACGAAGAGGTGGCTCGAATCAAGCTCGATGAGGGGATAGAGATTGAACTCCGTACCGTCCAGGAATTGATTGCCGACCACTATCTGCGCATGGGCCGCAAGTAACAAACGAACCAAACAAAACTACAGCAAAGCTCAAAAAATGTGCACAAAAGCGCATGGAAAGTGCATAGTACCGGTTCAGTGCGCTCCCGAAATCGAATCAAGATTGACATTCAAAGAGTTTACCTTAAAATACCCAAATGCAAGTAGAGCTTTACGATACGCTTTCGCGGCAAAAGAAGCCTTTAGAGCCTAAGGATAATACGGTCCGAATCTACCACTGCGGGATGACAGTTCAGTCACGCCCGCACGTGGGGCATCTGCGCGGCTATATCGTGATGGACGCTTTAAGGCGGTTCCTGCGCTTCAAGGGATACGAAATCAAACTTGTCCAGAACATAACCGACATAGACGACAAGGTCATAGAGAAGTCCCGCGCCGAGGGCATAGACTGGCGCATGCTTGCCGAGCGCAACACCGACGAGCTTCTTCGAGTAACCGATGCTTTGAACATAGAAAGACCGACTGTTATGCCGCGCGCTACCCAGCACATAGAAGAGATCATAAACCTGGTCTCTCAGATCATAGAAAAAGGCCACGCCTACGAATCCGAAGGCGACGTCTACTTCGACGTGCGCTCATACCCTGCCTACGGCAAGCTTTCAGGAAAGAACGTAGACGAGCTTGAGTCCGGTGCGCGGATCGAGCCTAGTGAAAACAAGCGCGATCCCCTGGACTTCGCGCTCTGGAAGGCTGCAAAGCCCGCTGAACCTTACTGGTTTTCGCCCTGGGGCAAGGGTAGACCGGGCTGGCACATCGAGTGCTCGGCAATGTCAACTCATTATCTTGGCCCTGAGTTCGACCTTCACGCGGGCGGCGAGGATCTGGTCTTCCCGCATCACGAAAACGAAATAGCCCAGTACGAGTCGGCAACCGGCAAGGGGTTTGCAAAGGCGTGGATGCACGTCGAGATGCTCAACCTTGCAGGCGAGAAGATGAGCAAATCCACCGGCCACCTGGTCGTGGCAAGCGACGTCATTGAGGCTTACGACCCCAACGCGTTGCGTATGTTCACCCTGCGTGTTCACTACCGTGCCCAGACCGAGTACACCATGGATGGCATGGACGAGGCGAAAGCGGCATGGGAGCGCATAACCACCTTCCTCGCAGCCGCAGGGCAAATCCTGGACCAGTCATCCCTTGCCGCCGTGTATCCTGAGTTCGAGGAAGCCCTTTCCGACGACTTCAACACCCCCAAAGCTGTAGGCTTGGTGTTCGATCTGGTCAGAGAAGGCAACGAAGCGCTTTCTGCAGGGGATAACCGGAAGCTCCCCGACGTTGCCGCCAAGCTCAATCTCGCCTTGCAGATACTGGGGTTTAAACCAAAGACCGAAAGAGGTGGTCAGGATATTCAGGTACTGCTTGATCTTCTCACCGGATTCCGAACCGAGCTTCGCAAGGCCAAGGCCTTTGAGTGGGCGGATAAGCTTCGCGATATGATTCAGGCGGTGGGTTTGATCATGGAGGATACCAAGGAAGGAACCAGGATAAGATTCAGATGAGCAAACCCGAACTCCCGACCTCTGCCGAACAGATTGCACGGATGGTTGACGCCGCCATGCTGAGGCCTGAGGCGACGCGCTCGGACGTCGAGCGCTTCCTTGAAGAGGCCGTGCTGTACAACTTCGCCGCGGTGTTCCTTCATCCGGCGTGGATCGGCGACGCGCGTCAGGTCATCAAGGACTCGCCTGTAAAGCTTGGTATAGCAATAGGTTATCCGCACGGGGCGCATCTGACGGAAACAAAGCTCTTGGAAATCGACCAGGGGCTTGATTTGGGTGCCGATGAGTTCGACATGGTTATGAATATAGGCAGGCTGCGTTCGGGAGAGGGCATGTCGGTCGCTAAGGAGATCGAGCGCTGCCGACGTTCGATTGAGGGCAAGGTTTTCAAGGTGATAATCGAGACCGGCTGGCTTGCCGATGACGAAAAGCGGCTGGCGGCACGTATAGTGGCCGACGCGGGCGCCGACTTCGTAAAGACCTCAACAGGCATTGTCGCTCCAGGCGCTACGGCCCAAGACGTAAAGCTTCTATACGAGGCGGTAGACGGCTCGATCGGTGTCAAGGCCTCGGGCGGGATACGCACGTTCGATCAGGCGCTGGATATGATTGCAGCCGGTGCTTCCCGCATAGGCACCTCGGCAGGCCGGGCGATAGTGGAGGAAGCCAAGAAGCGGTTCTCCTTACAGTAACGTCCCGAAATTTCTGCAAGATATTCTCGTAGGGGCGACGCATGCGTCGCCCCTACATATTCTTTGGGGGAGGAGTTAGTGGTGAGGGGTATAGGTTTGACACACACTGATTCTTGCCTACAATCAATACTCAGTTTGGAAACGGATTCTCTTAAGGAGGATTTTATGGCACACAAGAAAGGCGGCGGCGTTGTAAAAAACAACCGCGACAGCGCAGGAAGAAGGCTCGGCGTAAAACGCTACGCGTCGCAGTTCGTTAAGACCGGCCAGATCATCATCCGCCAGCGCGGCACCAAGATCATGCCCGGGCGCAACGTTGGGCGCGCCAAGGACGATACGCTTTTCGCGCTTGCTGACGGTATAATCCGCTTCGAGCACGTGAGTAAGCGAAAGAAGCGCGTTGTAGTCGTCCCTGCAGAATAATCAAGGAGGTGAAATGAAGATACAATGGTTGGGCCACTCGGCGTTTCTTTTACAGACCGCGGACGGTCGCAAGCTGATGACCGACCCCTACGATTCCGGTTCCTACGACGGAGCGGTGGGCTACGAGGAAATTGATGTTGCGGCGGATGTGGTGACGGTAAGCCACGACCATCCGGATCACGACGGTGTGGCCGGGCTGATTCACGCGCCCGGCACGGTGGTGCGCGAGTCCGACTCAACCGAGGCCGCGGGATTCAACATCCGGGGCATCGAAACCTTCCACGACGAAAGCCACGGTGCAGAGCGCGGCCCGAACACCATCTTCGTAATTGAGGCCGACGGACTCAGAATCTGCCATCTGGGCGATCTCGGGCATCTTTTAAGCGAGGAGCAGATAGAGAAACTCGGTCGTGTGGACGTGCTGCTTATCCCGGTAGGCGGCCACTTTACCATAGATGCGGCTCAGGCGACCAGGATCGCAGAGCGCATCAATCCCAGGATAGTAATACCCATGCACTACAAGACCAAGGTGCTTGGATTCCCAATCGCCGGGGTGGAGGGGTTTCTTCAAGGCAAGTCAAACGTGGTGCGGATGGATTCCACCTTCACCGAGATCACCGCAGATACCCTTCCTGCCGAGACCGAGATCAGGATTCTGCAATACGCAAAGTAGAACCGGCTTTCAGAGGGTTAAGCGTATGGGGTGTTTGGATTACCATCTTCATGAGTTTGAGGTCCCCGTTCCCTCCACAGGCACAAAGGTTAAAATCGGAATCCCTGACGAAGAATTTGGTCGCCCGATTCTTCCCGGATGGGGGGAGAAAATAACACAATACTTCGGCGATACGAAGAGATACTCGAATGGCTCGGTGGTGAGTTCGATCCTGAACGTTTTGACCCAAAGGAAGTTAAATTTGACGACCCGGCTAAACGCCTGAGAACTGTCTTTGATCTGTGAGAATCTTTTAGGGGTTTTCTTCACTCCTCTTCCGGCGCGTCGATTACTTCAACCTCTATTCCATGCTTCCTCAAAAATCGAGTGGTAATTCCATCCTCTCCGCATGAGGGGGAGCGGGATTTGAAAAGGGCGCGTTTGATGCCCAGAAGCCTTGCGATCCTCAAGGTCTCTTCGGCACCTTTTAGGAACTGGATGGTTACCTCTCTGCCTTCCTCGTTGACTACACAGGGATTGTCGCCCTTCCAGGTGATATAGTTCTTGGGTCGGGGGGTGGGTAATCCACCAAGCTGTTCCGGACATACAGGCAGGAGGCACTCCCCACGCTCTTGTGCTTTTCTTGCCTCCTCCGGCACCTCCAGTCTTTCCCCATCGTACCGGCAGCGCACCCCCACAAGGCACGCAGAAACCAGTATCACTCCTCGGCTCCGGATCACGAATCACTTGCCTTCTTTTTCCATGTAAGGCCAGGGGTTGACAGGTACTCCGTTTACACGGACTTCATAGTGAAGGTGCGGACCGGTGGTGCGACCGGTACTGCCCACGTAGCCTATCACGTCCCCGCGTTCAATTCGGTCTCCAGTTTCAGCCGCATATCGTGAAAGATGGGCATACGCGGTGCTGAACTGGGTGCCGTGATCTATCACGATCATCTTCCCGTAGGCCCCTACGTAGCCCTTGAACGTAACCACTCCGTCGCCGGTGACGAATACCGGCGTGCCGATCACGTTGGCGATGTCAATCCCGGAATGGAAACCACCCTTTCGCGGCCCGAAAGGGGAGGTAATCTTCCCAGTGACAGGCCACCCTACGGGACGTCCCTCAAGAATGGTAGCCTTTTTCTCCAGGAAGTCACGTAAGTCCTTGAGATTGTTGCGCTTGTTGCGCAACTCCTGGGCCAAGCTCAGCGCTTCAACGTCGATCGTAGCCTTGAGAGTATCCTGAGAAATACTTAAAAGTCCCTCAAAATAGGACTCAGGATCAATCTCTACGCCGCCCTGGCCGCCTTTATCTTCTTGATCGACTTCGGTGGAACGCAGCTTCTGGGCGTCTTGCTTGGAAAGTTTGTAGCCGGCAAGTATCTTGAGATCGGTGACGAAGTTTTCCAGTCGCTCAAGCTCATCGGTTACCTCGGCCAGACGTCTGGCGTGCGCCACCCGTTCGGTTTCTATCTCGTTGAGAAGGCTGTCCTTGGAGTATCCGATGGCGTCGCGCTCGGTTATGAGTGAGCGGGTGCGTACGTGCAATTCACGATTCTCCTGCTGGATCGGTCCTGCAACGCGGCGCAGCTGGATGAGTTCGTTGGCGTAGATAACAAGCCTTACGAAACCTGCAGATAGCAAGACCAGCATGGTATATAGCATTACGTTCATAACCTTCCTGGACACATGGATACGGCGCGGCGCCTTAGTGCCCTCAGGTATAATAACAAAGGTATGATCGTGCTTAATCATTCTTCTTCCTCCTCTTAGGGGCTATTCTTATCCCCAGCTCTGCGATCTGGTCTTTGGCAACCTCGGCAGGCTGGCCCTCCATCAGCCCTTGGCCTGAGGTCGTCTTGGGAAATGCTATCGTGTCTCTGATGCTGTCAAGTCCGGCAAAGATGGCCACTATCCTATCGAATCCCATGCCGATCCCGCCGTGCGGAGGTGCACCCGCATCAAGAGCGGCAAGGAAGAACTCAAATTGAGAAGGATCAACACCTGCGATGCGCATGAGACGCTCCTGCAAGTCACGCCTATGGCAGCGGATGGAGCCTGAACCCAGTTCCACCCCGTTCAGCACCGCGTCAAACAGCCTGCCGCGAACCTTTAACGGATCTTGCTCCAGATACTTTAAATCCTCCTCATGAGGCGAGCTGAAGATGTGATGCGATGGGATAATCTCGCCTCGCTCCTCTTCGCGCTCAAATAAAGGAAAGTCGGTTACCCACACGAACTTCATTGCGGCATCGTCCACCAGCCCCATCTTCCGTCCGCAGACGTCCCGCAAACGGCTCATCGCCTGGTTGACCAATTTCTCATCGGTCCCTGCAAGGAGCAGCTCAAGCTCCCCTTCCTTTAACTCATAGATATTCATGAACTTAGCAAGCGGGCCGGAAAGCTCGCCATCCCTCTTCTTAGCCCAGGCAATACCCGGAAAGCCGAACGGCTTCACCTCCTCATCCAGCGAATCGATATCCTTGCGTGACCAGCCGGTAGCGCCCTCAAGCCGCAGCGCCCGCACTATACCACCCCGCTCCACGATCTCGGCGAATATGCGAAACTCAGAGCCGTGGAAACGTTCGGTAACCGTCTGTAACTCCAGCGGGTTTCTAAGATCAGGCTTGTCGGTGCCGAAGCGTTCCATCGCCTCTTTATACGTCATGCGCGGGAAGGGGATCTCAAGGAACTGGTGCTTGATCTCCTTCACCCAGAGATGAAACAAACCCTCGACCAGCTTCTGGATGTCAGCTTCCTCGACGAACGATGCCTCGATATCCACCTGGGTGTGCTCGGGCTGACGGTCGGCGCGCAGGTCCTCATCACGCAAGCACCTCGCCCACTGGAAGTAGCGGTCTATGCCGGCCACCATCAAAATCTGCTTGTAAAGCTGCGGCGACTGCGGTAATGCGTAGAATTTGCCTTTGAGTGTTCGCGATGGCACCAGGAAGTCGCGCGCTCCCTCTGGCGTGGAGCGGGCAAGTATCGGTGTCTCAACCTCCCAGTAGCCGTGCTCTGCAAGGTAGCTGCGGCCAAGCTGCATCAATCGGTGACGAAGACCCATTATCTGTGACATGGAAGGCCGCCTGAGGTCCAGATACCGGTATCGCAGGCGCATCTCCTCCGAGGGCAGAAGCTCCTCGCGCTCCACGCTGAACGGCAGGTCTTTGGCCCGGTTGAGAACCGTCAACTGATTTGCCTGAACCTCCACCGCACCCGATGTGAGGCGTTCGTCTGCCTGGCCGGGCGGGCGTGCACTTACGGTTCCGCGAACCTCCAAAACGTCCTCGGCGTGCAGGTCTCTTGCCCCCTTGACCCGCTTAGGATCGCAGACCACCTGCAGCAGACCTGATCGGTCGCGAAGATGAATGAATATCATGCCGCCCAGGTCGCGCAAGCGGTGCACCCAGCCGCAGAGCCGGACAGGTTCGTCCACGTTCTCTAACGTAAGCTCGCCGCAATAAGAGCGTTCCATTACGAGATTTTACCCCGATTTCCGTCAAGGTCAACGCCTACTTTTCGTCATTGTTTGTGGAACGGACTCATGTGCCCCCATCGGGTGCTCCAGTCCGTTTACATAATATGCACGGGCTAAAGAGCCTGTGCAACCTTTTTTTCTCTTCGGGGTCCCCGCGAGCGCACGCAGTGCGGTCGTGGGGTTTTAATTCCCCCTCCCTGGTGGACAGTGTGCCCCTTGGGATACTAATTTTACTGTATCCCATAGGGTAGGGGGATAAAGGGGGAGGGGGATATTATTCACAGGCTGGAGAGCCTGTGCCACATTAATGTCATTGCGAGCGACCGCAAGGAGCGAAGCAATTTCATATACAAGACGTGCGTGTATCCGAGACGACCTTTAATCACCTTCAATTCGGATTGGTGGGTGATCATCACTTAGACGTGCATCCTTGCCCCATATTAGATCGCCGCGGTGGCATTTGACTTTCTCGCGAAGACATAGGCTCCCCTCTCCCTTTGGGAGAGGGGTTAGGGGTGAGGGATTGTTCCCTTCGGGGTCCCGCGCACGCAGTGCGGTCGTGTGGTTTAAATTCCCCCTCCCTTTTATTCCCTCCCGCCAGAGGAGGGATAATCTTCGGGTTTACCTCCCCCTTGACGGAAGAGTCTGGGAGGAGGGGTGGCCCCTCCCCCTACACCCCCTCCACAAGGGAGGGGGAATTTAAGGGTATCCCCTCCCCAACGTGGGAGGGGTCGGTGGCTCGGAGAGACACCATGGGAAGGGGACCATGTAGGACAGGCTCTCAGCCTGTCCGGACACCCTGAGAGGGTGTCCTCCGTTCCCCTTGACGGGTTCACCGCCTTGCATACAATAAACCATGCCAAAAGACGCGGGCGAAAAGCCGCCTGACCCGAAAGAATCTAAACAGTGTAAATTTATACATCGGCACAAAAGGTGCGATATGCCAGCAGTATTCCTTGAAGATTACTGCTGGGATCATCTCTCTAAGAAAGCTAAGGGTAAGTATAAGCATAAAATTGAAAATTGGGTTAAAAGAGGGGGTTCTCTCGAATATGCAAACCTGCAACATGTTGATCTGCAAGGCGCTAAGCTTTCAGGGACTAACTTCCAGAATGCAGACCTATTCGCAGCGAATCTTTCCCATTCGGTTTTTGGTCAACTATTAGCAGTTGGCAGTATACCATCGGGACTTGCACTAGCTGATTTCAACAATGCGAGACTCGCTAAAGCTGACTTTTCTAACACAGATTTCAAACTTGTAACACTTAAATACGCTTCATTATATGAGACAGAATTTGATGGCATCTCAAATTTAACTTGGGATAAAATCGAGAAAGTAAAAGAAGAAGACGAGAAACTATGGGAAAGAGCCAAAGACATTTATCTCCGTCTTAAGAACTATTTCCATCAAAAAGCCCAGTATGACGACGAAAGCAAAGCTTACTATCGTGAAAAACTCATGGCCAAGAAACAAGCCTTTGCTGAGGGGAAAAAGTGGAGAGGTCGTGTTCTAGCTTTATATCAAGCTTTGACTGGTTTCGGAAATAAACCGCTTTGGACAGTTGGATGGGCGGCTGCGGTAATTGCCTTCTTCTGGCTGTTCTATTGGATAATGGGCGTAGTTACAGGGCATGCCGCTTTTGATTTTAGTGTTGCACCTCATATATGGAAAGGGCTGTAGTATCTTTACTTTTCGGTGGTGACGTTTGCCACCTTGGGGTTCGGTGATATTGCTCCGGCGTGTGCGTTGGCGCAGGTGTTGGTAATAATCGAGGTGATTATGGGCTACGTGTTTTTAGGGCTGATTATCACCATCATCGCCCGGCGGTTTGGTAGATAATCCCCCCGTCCTTCGGACACCCCCCTTATCAAGGGGGGGCTAAACCCTCACCCCAACCCTCCCCCAGAGGGAGAGGGGGACTGTCGTTGCGAGGACGGCAGACCTGCCGGACGAAGCTCCGAAGGGTGACCGAAGGGAACAATCTCATAACTTTTCACCCCCACCCTCCCCCGTCAAGGTGGAAGTGATGAGGAACGGAGTCTTCAAGAATCTACCCCTCCCTTGACGGGACAGTGTGCCCCTTGAGTGCCTGGTGCACTCATAGGGTAGGGGATTAAGGGGAGGGTGACTTTATGCTCCTTTTGTTCTGCTAATAAAATATCGCAGATTAAAACGTAGGGCCTGATCTCAGCGTGCCCCAGGCGGGTATCAGTCCACCTTTTTTACCCCACGAATCTACTCCGTAGCTTTGCGGGGACCCCTTGTCCAGCTTTGCCCGGTCTTTTGTCCATCTTTTGTCCACCTTTTGTCCAACTTTTGTCCACCTTTTGACCACCTTTTGACCACCTTTTTTCACCTCATGCGCATCCGTCCGGGGACCCAGGGAGAATGCAGGCCAGGAAATCTTCAGGATTCTTTTAACCCCTTGATTTTTCGTAACATAGCCGCATGGTGACTCCCCGGCCAGAAGATTTTATTGCATCGCGGACAGCGGTAGAATTCCTGCTGGGTCTGAAAGGTGTAGAACGGGACCTTGCCCTTAACTTCAGCTTTATCAATAACTTGCAGCACAACGTTGCATACGATGCATCTTGAAAACGGCTCAGAGCGCGTCAGGATTTGGTGCGAGGCTTCAAGCTGGCGCAGCTGCTCGGTAAGAATCTCGCTTTCGATGAACACAAGTCGTTCATCCTCAAGGCCTTGCCTGCGGGTCAAAAGGATTCTTCCCTGGCTTCTTGCCTGCTCCAGTAACTCTTCTGATTTGCGTCCCTTAACGTACTCAGCGTCCCAGCCAAGAACCCTTAGCCAGCGGGCCAGCTTGCCCAGCATGGCGTCTGCAAGGAAGCGAGGTTTGGAATTCATCAGTATGATTGTAAGTCACATAGGGAAGAGGTCAAGTGAAATAATTTTCACCCTCCCCCTACCCCCTCCCGTCAAGGGAGGGGATTTAATGTCCCTTTTCTCCTTCGGAGAAAAGATCGCAGGGTATGATTTTTGTACGTTTCGTGGGGGTACTATTTCTTGGAGGGTGTGTTACGGGTGTTACGGGTGTGTGTTACGGGTTACGGGTGTTACGGGTACGGGCCTGCCAGAGCAGGGTGGCGGTTAAAAAATCCTCAATCTCGCCGTCAAGCACCGCGTCGGTGTTGTGCTCGGAGTGCTCGGTGCGGTGATCCTTGATCATCTGGTAGGGGAAGAGCACGTAGGAGCGTATCTGGTGTCCCCAGGCGATGTCGGTTTTGGCGGCTTCCAGCTTCTCGCGCTCCCTGGCCTGTTTTTCCTCCTCGCGAGCGTAAATGCGTGCGCGCAGCACCTTCATGGCGTTTTCCTTGTTCTGGTGCTGGGAGCGTTCGTTTTGGCACTGGACGACTATCCCTGTCGGAATATGGGTGATACGCACCGCGGTTGAGAGTTTGTTGACGTTCTGCCCGCCGTGTCCTCCGGCGCGGAACGTATCGATCCTGAGATCGTCCGAGTCGATCGAAACCTCTACGTCCTCCATCTCCGGCATCACGAACACCGATACGAAAGAGGTGTGGCGGCGCTTGGCTGAATCGAAGGGTGAGACTCGTACCAGCCGGTGTATTCCCGATTCACCCTTGAGCATCCCGTAGGCGTACTCGCCCGATACCTCGATGGTTGCGTCCTTGATGCCCGCCACCTCTCCGGGCTGAAGATCGAGAACCGAGGTCTTGTATCCCTTGCGCTCGAAGTAGCGCACGTACATGCGAAAAAGCATCTCAGCCCAGTCGCAGCTCTCAACACCACCGGCGCCCGGGTGGATTGTCATGATCGCTGTTTTGGGATCGTTGGGATCGGAGAGCACCAGTGAGATTTCAAGTTCGCGCATCTTGTTTTCCGCGTGATCAAGTGTCTTCGCCAACTCCTTTTGGGCGGCAGGGTCGTCTCTAAACATCTCCAGCAGTTCGTCGGCTTCGCCTATATCGTGTTCCAGGCGCTCAACCGTTTCAAGGATTCGCTCTAAACGCGCAAGCTCAGACATTTCTGTGCGGGCCTTGCGTTGATTGTTCCAGAAATCGGGTGCGGCCGCTTGTTCCCTCAGCCCCTCGCGCTTCGCTAGAAGCTGGGCAGGGTCAAAGAAACTCCTTTATCTTTGCAAACTTCTCTTGAAGTTCGGCGATGCGTTCCTTCATGCGTTATCTCTTGGCAGAACGTCTGGACTTTGCCTTTTTGGCCGCCTTTTCGGCTTCTAGTATCACCTTCTGGCTGGCGGTCAGTATCTTGGTTCCCTTGGTTTCACCGAAGCGGCGGCGGTAGCGCTCCACGCGTCCGGCGGTGTCGATTATCTTTGTTTTTCCAGTGTAGAACGGGTGGCACTGGGAGCAGATGTCGACCCTGATATTCTCACGGGTGGAGTATGTCTTGTAGGTGAACCCGCAGGCGCAGTGAACCGTTGTCTCCACGTACTTGGGATGAATCTTGTCTTTCATCTCTCTAAATCTCCTTTACTTCGCTACGTTTGTCTTCTAAAAAACAATTATAGTGGAGTTATCCCGTTGCGTCAACCTTGCTCTTTGCCGATTTTTTCTTGACCAGGTCGGTGTTGAAACTCCAGGTTCGCTATTCGTTCATCGCGTCCAGGAACTCTTCGTTGTTCTTGGTAAGCCTCATCTTGTCGAGTATGAACTCCATCATGTCTACGGGACTCATCTCGGCAAGTATCTTTCTTAAGAGCCAAACGCGGTTAAGCTCGTGGTCGGTCAAGAGGAGTTCTTCTTTTCGCGTCCCGGACTTCTGCAGATCGATAGCCGGGAAGACTCGGCGGTCGGCCAGCCTGCGGTCAAGAACCATCTCGTTGTTGCCGGTGCCCTTGAACTCCTCGAAGATCACCTCGTCCATGCGGGAGCCGGTGTCGACAAGGGCGGTAGCAAGGATGGTCAAGGAGCCGCCTTCTTCGATGTTGCGAGCAGAACCGAAGAATTTTTTAGGCTTACGCAGAGCGTTGGAATCAAGACCACCTGAAAGGGTCTTGCCTGAGTGAGGAATGACCATGTTGTGTGCGCGCGCAAGACGGGTGATGGAGTCAAGAAGAATCACCACGTCCTTCTTGTGCTCCACCAGGCGCTTGGCCTTCTGAAGCACTACCTCGGCTACCTGAACATGACGCTCCGGTGCCTCGTCAAAGGTCGAGCTTATAACCTCCGCCTGGACCGAGCGCTCCATGTCGGTCACCTCCTCCGGGCGCTCATCGATCAACAGGATAATGAGCTTGATCTCAGGGTGATTCTTGGTGATGGAGTTGGCCACCTTCTGAAGTATTACCGTTTTGCCGGCACGTGGCGGAGAGACGATAAGTCCGCGCTGACCTTTACCGATGGGGGTGAAGAGGTCTATAACGCGGGTGGTGGAGTCGCTGTCGTTCGGGTTCTCCATGTGGATTCGTTCGGTGGGGTAAAGCGGGGTGAGGCTGTCGAAGGGCATGCGCTTTCTGATGATCGATGGATCATCGCCGTTCACCGTCTCCACCCTTACCACTGCGAAGAACTTTTCGTTGTCCCGCGGGGGTCTGGCACGGGCCGAAACCGTGTCGCCCGAACGCAGCCCGATGCGTTTGATCTGTGTCGGTGATACGTAGATGTCGTCCTGACTGGGCAGGTAGCTGTAGTTCGGCGAGCGCAGGAAGCCGAATCCTTCGTTAAGTACCTCAAGCACCCCTGTACATTCTACCAGCCCATTCTTCTGTTCCTTGCTTTCGGCTTTGAGAATGGCTTTGACGATGTCCTCCTTCTCCATCTCCATAGTGTCTATGCTAAACCTTCCCGCGATCTTTTGCAGATCGGCGAATTTTTTCTTTCGTAGCTCTTCGAGTTCCATGAGCCTCCCTGTTTGGGGGTTGGTTTGGAAACTTTTCACTGGACGTAGTTATTATAGGGGAATTCCTGCTCCTGTCAAGCCCCGGCCTTATTAATCAGTGGTCAACCAGATCTTTATCTTCGTCCTTACAGTTATACAGCTTCGTACCGCATTCGGAGCAGACTTCACCGTACCACGTAAACCGCATGCCACACGTCTGACAGCTCCAACGAGACTTTCGTTCGGCCAGCCAGGCTTGAACTCCTTTTTCTCGTATAGTTCCCAGATTTTTGAGTACCACGGAATGGTGTGGATGTTCGTCCTGGCGGAAGTTCTTGAGATTATCGCAATCCCCCTCTTTCGATTGCGCTCAGGTTAATCCCTCACACAGAAGGTTTTAATCTTAGCCGACTTCCGTATTTTGTCAACGGTTTTCTGCAACATGTCCGGGGCACATGCTTCTTGTCTTGACATGCCCTCTTCTGTTCTTACACTCTTGTGGCTCGAATAAATAACAGGAGGAACTCTGTGTTTAGAACCAAGATTGGCTTTGTTTTTTCAGGCGCAGGAGCTCGAATTGCACAGGAATGCGCCCTTAGCGAGGCTCTAATAGAAGGCCTTATCCCATCGAGGCGCGAGATTCGTCCTGATGTCGTTGCAGGGGCAAGCGCCGGGGCGCTTAACGCAGTGGCGGTGAATGCTATCCTGAAGACCAAGGACGGCAAGGCGGACAATGACCAAGCTTTCGGTTGGGAAGATTACAAAAAGATTCTGTTTGCTCTTGAGAGCGGCGATGTGTTTGACGTAACGGCCCGCGGGCTCGCAAGGATCGTCCCCCGCAACATCCCTGAAGGATTCGTGCTCGACACCACCCCATTGCGCAAGCTGCTTGAAGAGTCAGTTCAAGAAAAGGCGGGATTTGAGACCCTTGGGGATCTCTATCTTTCCACCTATATTTCCGTGGTGGGGCGCGATACGGGCAAGATACTAAGGCTTTCGAGCCGCGACCCTGATCCTCGAATAAGAAAACTTCCGCTTGTGGACGTGCTCATGGCTTCTGCCGCTATACCGGGTGCGTTTAAGCCCCGGAAGATTGAAGGATTGGAAGGAGAGTTCATAGACGGCGGGGTGGGCCGCGACGGAATTCCGGTCGAGGCCATGTCTGGGGAACGTTGTAAGGAACTCTATATTATAAGCAGGATGCGTGGAGGTATAGGGACGGGTTTGGGGATCCCCAAGGTTCTAAAGAAACCGCCGAAGATTCTCGAAACCAGCCTGCTTGCGTTTCAGTTCTTCACAGACGCCCTCTTCCGCAACGAGATTGAGAGGGCACCAACCATCGCTTCTCGCGCCTTCCTCTATGCCCCTCAACTCCCTAAAAACTACTCGATGCTTGATTTTTCAACCCAGCGCGAACAGTACGAGGAAACCATGCACTGGGCAAAGCGGCATGACCCGGTCAGATTAAAGTAGCCCAGAAAACGCTCCCTGGGACTCTTCTAGGGTCTGAGAGCCAACTCGTCAGGTTTCTATTGCATTCGTCATAATCCAGAGAAAACTTAATAAACAAAAAAGGGAGATATTATGCCTTATGCAACGATAGGAGAGATTTTATCGCGGGTTGATCGCAGAAGCCCTTGCCCGCCTGGACAGTTCCCGGACTTCGATCCCGAAAACCTCAAGGCCTGGGCGTACTTTATACACGTCTATCTGGATTTCTCTCAAGGAACTGGGTGGTTCGCCTCGCCGGTTGCAACCCGCACGATGGAATGGCCGGCCTTTCTTCCCCGATACAACGAAGGGTCAGGAAGAGTGGACGATCCCCCTCTCCTTGGAAGGCTATCGCATCTGGAGGAATTAAGGAAAATACTGGATTATATTTCCTATTGCATGGGGGTTTGGCGCATAAAGCCCGCCATAATTCCCGGGGCAACTACGATTCTCGGGTTTTCCATAGACAGCGACGATGCCTACAATGGCTGCTTCCAGCGTGCCAAGGATGCCTGTGACGTGGCCTGGGAAAAGGTGATGTCCTACTCCGCAAGACGACTCTATCCTTATGCAGACCCTTGGGAGAGACCCGGAGGTCCCAATGTGGTTGCCAGTGGGGATCGGGAGGAGGGCGAAGACGTAGCGTTTATCCTTCCTGATATCACCTTGCTTTACCTTGAGGCCAACCAGGAGTGGCAGCAGGTCTTTGGAGATATTGGAAGCGGCAACATCGAAATCCAAGCCGGGTATCGAACCCAAAACTGGCAGAGACGAGTATCACGGGCAAGACAAAGCGCTCACGTAGCAGGTGCTGCCATTGATGCTCTGCCGCCTCAAGTATTTATGGATTGCTTTCCATTCCAAGAGGACAACTACGGTCAGCGCATCTCCATCGGCTATCTTTGCTGGCTATTTAGAAGGGCTGCACAGAATAGTCCCTATTTCAGAGAGATAGTGGTCTTGAATAGAGGCCAGCCGAACGAAACCAGGGTGCCCCGAATACCTAAAACCCTTTGTGAGCCTGGAACCGCTCATATAAGTTTTGGCTGGCTCCTTCACGCTGTGGGTTCGAGGAACGTAAGGCAGGATGTTCTTCCTTCGGTTACTCGGCCATATCCCGTGGATGCAAATGATCCCGATGCAGGAACCGATGTTCCTATTTCTCGAACCCGAGATGAGTTCCAGGGACCTGGGCAACTGAACCACTTGTGGGATGTTTTCGATCCTACTCAATATGCAACTCTGAATTTCGGAGCGATTTCCAACCAGCCTGATTACTCAGGCGGTATCAGTGCTCGGTGGCTGGCGAGTTATATAAGTGAAGCACTTAACAACCGTGGATGGGATTTTGGAAGATTGATTTGTCAACACCACGTCGACCGTCTTAACAATCAAGATGCTCGGATTGGCCAGATTGACTAGTTACTGGTTCTTCTTTCCACGTTCTACCCTTGACAGGCTAGTAGAAAGCTTCTATACTTAACGAGTTGTGAAGAGATTTTCCCTTGTTTTTCTATTGATTACAGTAGGTGTGAGTGAACTGACGGATGAGAAGTACTGGTGGATTGTAGAGATAGCCGATTGGAGAGAATATCTGATGTATTTGGGTTGGGCGGGTAGGCTCAATCGGGATATAATTTCCTCCAGGTCGTTAGTTTTGATGCCCTTTTTAGCCGAACATCCTCATGCCACATTGGAATACGACAAGCTTGTAGCCGAGAGTATGAGTGCGCATAAGGATCTTGATTGGGCGCTTGATTCACTGAGGTCCAAACTGAATCCTTTGTTGGAACTACCCGATTCCCTGCGGAGGAAGATGTTTTTTTATCTCTATGTTGACCGCTTAAGGTCTTTAAAAAAACCTTTAACGATTAAGTATTTCCGTGGGAAAAGGGATTTTTACATCTATGATGGCACTGGAACACCGGACAAAGGTTTCCTTAAGATTGCCTGTCTTACCGGGGTATGTGACGGTTTTGAATACGGGGGGCCGTTAATAGTATCCTGGGCGGCAACTGGGGATACGGTGATGGATTCAACCCGTGCGGTCCAGATGTTCAGGAAGGCTTGCGAGGAGGGGGTAATCGTAAGTCCTTCTACTGATCCCCAGTGGCGACCTCCTTCAAGGGTGGTTCGCTGTGCCTATCCCTTCTATGGTCGTCCTGCCTATCATCTGGTGGCTACCGTTGAATACGAAACAGAATTTCGGGTTAGACAGGCAACGCGGGAAACCTTCACCTTCTACATATTCGTCTTAGAGAAGGGAGGCTACGAGTATCTTATCGCGTTTCTTGGCGGAGGCGGCTGCTTTAACGTTGAGAACCTTGCCGATTTCCTGAGCCTTAGGCCTTGAGTTTGTTATTGCCTAACTTGTAGACCGTCGGTTTTTTCTCGTCCGCTACAGCCGGTAGGCCGCACGCAGTGTCAACCCCACTACCCCCGTTCCGGGGTTCAGCGGCGGGAAGGAGTAGGTGGCCTGAGCGCGGAGCAGGAAGTGTCTTGATAAGAAGAAAAGCCCTGCAATCCCGGCGTCAATATTGAATCGGAAAGGATAGTGGGTTTTCTCCTCCTGAATGTAATAGCTGAAGCGGCGAAGCGAAGGCCCCAGGCCCACAGCGCCCTGCAACCTTTCATCCATTCTGACAACGAACAGTCGGTACTCGCCCAGGAGCCCAAGATGCTGGTCGCGGAAAAGCGTTTGACGGCTCTCGCTGCGCCAGAACGTCTCGCCGTAGACTGCTATGATATTGAACCCCTCACGTCCGGCGTAGTAACCGGCTTCAGCCTCGACCCGCCACCCGGTCTCGATCACAGGCAGATCCTCAAACCGGTAAGAGCTGGGATACTGCCGCGCAAGGTAATGACTGCTTCCGCCGCCAATCCCAACCGCCCAGCTTCCGGCAAAAAGGGGCTGGGTGCAGAGCAGAAGAAAAAGAGCCCTGGTGTTCACACCCTAACGTACGAAGAGCGCGTTCGACCAGCCAGGCTTGGCCGGGGCCTGGCCTCGACCCAGCATCTCCTGCCACGCCTCATCAGTCAAACGATCCGACATCGGCTGCTTGAACTCGTAGTAGGTATATACCGCACCTTGGGCAACGTAGGGCTTGCCGTCTATCTGGACGAGAAGGTAAAGCCTTGCCGGGGAGCCGGTCGCTTCCTCAAGCACCTGACCGGTGTTCGGGTCGGTGTGCACGTCTGCCACCAGCGCCATGCGTTCGTCGGTCTCGGTGCTTTGCGCCTTGTACTTCAGACGGTGCTGCAGTCCGGAAAGCAGGGCGGGCAGGTTCCACAGCCACTCCTGTTCTTCAGAAGAGAGGCTCTCTTCTTTGGCCAGTTCACGGATCCTGTCCATGGCTTGTGCGAATCTTGAATAGACGCCCCTTATCTCTTCATCGGAAACCATCTCAGCAATGACGCGTGAGCACTCTGCAGTTTGGGCGTATACTGCAGGAGCCTGCTCAAGCGCCGCCTTGAGAAGTGGGGCAGGTTTGGGAGGGGGGGCTGCCGTGAGATAGGCGGTATAGCTCTGCTTGGCGTAAAGGATTGCATCGTGGCGAAGCTCGGCCCATGAGGAAAGCGCTGTCATAAGCTTCTTTCGATCCCAGGCCTCTTCATCAGCCTTCGCTGGGGCATCCGCATGTTTGTAGGCTGCAAACAACTCGAACCAGCGGTAGTAGATGGATGATCTCTTCTCACCAGGTGAGAGCTCGGCATACCAGCGGACCATCTTCTCGAACTGCTCGTCGTATCCCGCGTATTCGGTATCGCCTTCATCCTTGAGGATATTCAGAGCCTGGTTCCAGCGAAGCACGGCCATCACGTCAAGGCCTCTGGGGAAGACCCGCATCGGCCCAAGCTGGGTCATCCCCCAGGTGAAGGGCCTGGGATCACGACTGCCCTGGTAGGTTTCAACCCTGTCCGCAACAAGCTGGCTGAAGATGTAGGAATCGGGCACGAAGCGCTGGGGCATGAAGCGGGTGGATAAAGGCACCTCGATCGGTGCATCAGACGGGCCGGAAGGGGCGAACTCGGAAATGATCCTGGGCTTGATGTTCTCGCAAAGGTAAGCTGCGAGCTCTCTTAACCTTGTCTCGTCTTCGATCATATCGGTGGTTACCTCTTTGCCGAAGAACTCCCGCGCCTCTTCAAGCAATAGCCCGGGTGTTATATCCTCTGCTGAGCCGAAGAAGAACGCGGTCGGTTCGTAGATCTCCTCCCAGAGCGTGCTCAAATCAGGATTCTCCTCAAGATGCAGCGCCGCAAGAAGTGCCGTCTGGAGGGGCAGGATGGGATCGCGCTTTTCTTTGGGAACGTGCAAGGGCAGCCTGCCGTACCACATCATCGCCTTGAAGTAGCGGCGGAAATCCTCGGATCGCGTATAGTGCCCGCGAGGAACGTACTGCGAGTAGTCTTCCTTGACTCCAGGGAGGAAGGAACATTCGGCAATCCCTGCATGCTCCTCGATCCTGGTAAGCTCCTTTGCGACGAGCTTCTCTATATCCTTCGGAAGCTCAACCTCCTGACCAAGCAGCCGGGCACCGACCGCGTAATAGATATACTCAGCCTTGGCCGCCTCCTTTATAGAACCGGAGGACTTCTTCCAATCCTTTACCGACTTCTGGAGCATGCCTGAGGTGAGCCGCTCCAGCTTGGGCAAAAGCTCTTCCAGCTCCATTATGCGCACGGTGTAGTCTACCATAAGGTGCAGGGTGTGGAAGCAAAGGTCGGCTGAGATGAACATCGGGGTCTGGGATGATTCGGTGTAATCGGAGTATACCTCGTAGATTGTTTTGTAGTCGGTAGGCTGCAGAAGAAAACCGATGCTATCAAGCTTTGCAAGGTTTGCTTCATTCAGCCGATGCCCCAGATCGGGCTGGGCTTCTTTCGGGTTGAAGCCCTCAAGCCTGCCTGCATAACTCATGTTAGCTCCGATGGTTAGGGTTAATGCAAAAATCGCCAGGCTGTACATAACTGCCTCCTTTTCTATTCACACTATACTTGGAGATACAGCAGAGTCAAGCTGGTATTTCACCCCACACGATTGCGGCGCACTCCTGCGATCTTTTCGCCTTCTGCGAAAAGGAGCATTGTTACTACTTCTTTGGCTTAGTGGACTTAGGCTTCGCCTTTCGGCGGCGGGCCGACGATTTCAATAAACCTCTTGCGATAAGGCGGCTTCCGCAACGGCGCAAGGTCGGAGTCTTGCCAAGCATTGGCGAAGGAAGGCTTCACGCCTAACTCTTTTGTTTCCTTAGATTTTTGAAGACTCTCCAACGCCTTATCATATTCACCCAATCTGGCCTGGGCACAAGTAAGGTTGTAGTAACCTTCCTTGCCTTTGTAGAGTTCAATGGCCTTTTCTGCGCTTTCCTTGGCGTCTTTGAACTTCCCACTTGCTTCCTTGCTTTTAAGAGTTCGTAGGGGCCGACCTTGAGGTCGGCCCGCACTTACTCCCTCACCCTACCCTCTCCCGAAGGGAGAGGGTATAGACCATATGCGCTGACACGGAAGACATATGAGATCGCCACGCAGCCTTCGGCTGCTCGCGATGACAAGTAAGTAGGCGGCCTTTCATTCCTGCGATCTTTTCGCCTTCCGCGAAAAGGAGCATAAAAAATCCCCTCCCCTGGTAGGAAGGGATAAAGGGGAAGGGGTGCTTGACCACTATCCCCTATTGCATACAATTCAGTGTGGAACGCAGTGCGGTGATAGCGCTTGGCGGAAACGCGCTTAAGGCAAAGAACGTAAAGTTCGCGTCCTTTGAGGCTCAGCGCGGGGTGGTGGAGGAGACCGCCCGCCAGATTGCGCAGCTAATGGCCCAGGGCTGGCGCGTGGCCGTAACCCACGGCAACGGCCCGCAGGTAGGCGATCTGTTGTTAATCTCTCACATAGCGCACGAGGCGCAGAGGGATATCCCCCAGATACCCCTGGACGCGGCCAACGCCTCGACCCAGGGCTCGTTAGGCTACCTCATCGCCCAGGCGGTGCGCAACGCCCTTGCAGCCAACGGCACCAAAAGCGAGATAGCCGCACTGGTCACCCAGGTGGTGGTGGATAGAGCCGACCCCGCATTCCGCAACCCGACCAAGTTCGTTGGTCCTTCGTACAAAATCGAGGAGGCCAACGAGTTATCCATAAGGCTGGGCTGGCGGATGAAGGAGGATCGTGGCCGAGGCTGGCGCAGGGTGGTTGCCTCGCCAAATCCTTGCGAGATTGTGGAGCTTCCTGTCATTAAAAGACTCATGGAGCAAGACGTGTCGGTAGTTACCGTGGGCGGCGGCGGGATACCGGTAGTTAAGGAAGGAAAAAAGCTCAAGGGTATAGCCGCAGTTATCGACAAGGATCATGCATCCTCGCTCCTTGCCACCGGTCTTGAGGCGGAGCTTCTGGCAATTCTTGCCCCGGTGGAGCACGTCTGCATGGACTTCGGCAAACCGACCCAGCGCCCGCTCGATCGCCTGAGCGTAGGGGAGGCAAAGAGACTTTTTGCAGCAGGGCAATTCCCTGCAGGCAGTATGGGGCCCAAGATCGAGGCCGCGATAGGTTTCCTCCAGGCGGGCGGCAGTAAGGTGTTGATAACCGATCCCCCCAACCTGATCAGAGGGATAGTAGGAGAAACCGGAACGAGGATGATACCATGAATCTACTTTTGATGCTGGCGATTTCAGGCAAGCTCTTGATTCCTATGGATTTATCCCAGACCAACCACCTGAAAGCCTACGGTATAGCCTACCATGCTCTCGAACGCGGCGAGAAGGTCGAGTGGCTTTTGAACTACAGAGACGGTTCGTTCCTGCTTGAGGACTCCAGAAAGAGTGCAACCGAGTGCCTTCTTGCAGGGGTGAAGATCGTGAAGATAGACATCGGAGCGGAGGCTGCGATCCGGTCTACGATCGAGGAAAGCAACATGAACGCGGTCCTGTTGGAGAAGGCACCCAGAATCGCGGTTTACGCCCCCCCGACCGCCGATCCGTGGGATGACGCGGTCAGGCTGGCTTTGGAGTACGCGGAGATTCCATACGATGTGCTCTGGGACCCTGAAGTGCTTGCGGGCAAGCTTGCCGATTACGACTGGGTCCACCTGCACCACGAGGACTTTACCGGTCAGTACGGCAAGTTTTACTATAACTACCACAACGCCGACTGGTACAAGGAGCAGGTGAGGCTGAACGAGCAGACCGCAAAGAAGCTGGGGTTTGATGGGGTTCCCAAACTGAAGCTGGCGGTGGCAAAGGTGATCAAGCGCTACGTTCTCGAAGGAGGGTTCCTGTTCGCGATGTGCTCGGCAACCGACACCTATGACATCGCCCTGGCCGCTGAAGCGACAGACATCGTGCATCAGATCTTCGACGGCACCCCGATGGACAAGAACTGTCAGGAAAAGCTCGACTACTCTCAGACCTTTGCGTTTGAGGGCTTTACTCTGGTAATGGACCCCTATCGCTACGAGCACTCAGATATCGACGTAAGCGAGGGTGCGGTGGCACGCGGCCCCGATGCGGTGTTCGCGCTGTTTGACTTCTCGGCAAAGTTCGATCCGGTCCCTTGCATGCTTGTGCAAGACCACACCGCACTTTGCAAGGAGTTTTTGGGTCAGAACACAGGTTTCAACCGGAAGTTCCTCAAGCGGGACGTGCTTGTCCTGGGCGAAGTTAAAGGGACAGAAGAGGTGAAGTACATCCACGGCAACCGGGGCGAGGGAACGTTTACCTTCCTCGGCGGGCACGACCCCGAGGATTATGCGCACCGGATAGGCGATCCGCCGACCGACCTTGAGATTTACCGCAACTCCCCAGGGTACAGGTTGATTCTAAACAACGTGCTCTTCCCAGCGGCAGAGCGCAAGCCTTTAAAAACATGAAATCCGATCCCCGCTGCATCCCGTGTTTAGTTCGCCAGCTTGAGCGCAGCGCAAAAGCTCTTCATCTACCACAGGACGAATTTGATGCGTTAATTGCGAGAGCAAGAAAGGAGGTACCTAATATCCCACTCAGCCTGCCGCCAAACATCTACTCCACCGAGCTTCTAAGGATGCTTTATCAAGGGGGAGCCGATCCTTACAAGGAGGAGAAGATAAGGCACAACCGTGAGGTTGCCGAAATCCTGCCCTTTGTGAGGAAGATGGTAGAGCGATCGGCGGACCCCAAGAAGACGGCGTTGCTCGCGGCGTCACTGGGCAACATCATCGATCTGGGCACGAGAGAGCGTATTGATACAGGTGAGATAAGAGAGTTTCTGGAAACCGCCGCCTTTGAACGCGACGACAGCCCTGAACTCCTGAAGCGGGTGGAGGAAGCCCAGACCTTGATCTACGTGGTGGACAACGCGGGTGAGGTGCTTCTTGATGGTTTCTGTGCAGAAGTCCTTGGCGTACCGCAGACGGTATTCGTGGCCAAGTCCTCACCTATCCTGAACGACGTAACCGTTCAAGAGATGATCGATCTCGGTTTCGATCCGGAAAGTGTCGCAAGCACCGGCTCAAACGATCTGGGCATAAACTGGGAGACGCTCAACCCCGAGGTAAGAGAAAAGATGAGCCAAGCTGACGTGGTGATCGCCAAGGGCCACGCCAACTTCGAGGCATTTGCAGACGGCCCCCAGGAGGCCTTCCTTCTGTTAAAGATAAAGTGTGAAGTGGTTGCCGAGAAGATACGCGAGGACTGCGGCTCGCTTGTGTGTTTACATTATGAACCAAGATAAAGTAACTTAGGTTGGTTTTTCTTCAAGCGACTCTATTTCATGAACATCGGTTATCTTACTTACCTCATCTGTCCCTTCAACAAATTTGGCCTCCCCAGTAACTTTTACACGCTGCATAATATACCTTAACACAGCGCCCTCAAGATGTTCAGGGAACCTGCACGAAATCCTTTTCCCATCTTTGGGTGTTATTTTAAATAATTTATTTATATGATCGAATCCATCCAGTTCCCCGCTGACTGTTCTACGTACAGCACCCGGCTTAATCAACAATCCATCTAAGTAGCTTCTCGTCTTTGTATATAAACGAATTGGCTCCTTATAGTCAATAGTTAACGGAATCCACTCTACTTTATTAATTCCTAACCCTTTTGATGGTGAAAAGTCTCTTATAAATCTTAGGACTTTCCGTTGCTTCCTTTTGTCTGGTAGCAAATCATCAAGGTTTTCTGCTTTTTCTTCTATAGCACGATGTGCGATATCTACAATGGTTTTCAAAGCGGCCCGTGGTAACGGAACTTTCTTAGCAAATAAATCACCTTTGTATTTCTGTGGCTCAAATTTAAAAGCTAATTTGAAGCTACCTGGCTGGGGTGCTAGCATCCAAACCGACGTGAGCTTCCTAAAATTCTCAATGTATTTATCAATTGGTACGAACCAGTCCCCCTTTAACCCTTTTGCAACATACCTGATGACTGACTGAAACTCGGATAAATATTTAGTTAGATAAGATAACAAAATCTCACCGTAACCCACTTCAGGGCCATCCAATTTCACCTCTAATTCCGCCCGTGGCCGTACCCCCTCTACTCTCGTAACATACTTTACTATTTCGGTATTTAATTCCTCTATTTGATCAGCATATAGCTGCATTACAAGCGTAATTCTTTTCGGATGAGCCCCTACCAACTTTCTTCTTGCCTCCAACGCCGCCTTTTGGAGTAAAACTACATTATTCCGGGCAGTTTCAAGTCCTCCCTCGCTAAGAATCATGTGGCCTGTCTCATTCAATTTTCACTCCTTTGTAGCGAAAGACGTAATATGCCTTTGGTTTTTCTTCCATTAACATATTGGTATTCCCTTCGCTGCAAGAAAAAACCGGTGTAAATGTCGTAATCAGGCCAGCCATCGAAAACCGCCTGGTATAAATGAATTGAGTAATGACGCATGAGGTAACGTTTGTCTAAGATATTTTCTTCCATAGCACTTGGGCTGGATGAATTGACATAGTTATCATCAAGGACAATCAATATATCTATATCATTAGGGTCAGGTCTTAAGGATACGAAACCACCGTTTACAATTATTGCTTTTATCCAACCTACTTCAGCAACTTCTTTAATGAAATTCCTCAACTTGCCCATCAAATCTGGTCTGCTCTCTCTTCCCATCGTTGTGCCGAAAACTCTGTCTATTTCCTCTATTGTAGTTGGGTATATCCCCTCAGGTAGCCAACCGTCTGGATCAAATGGCGAGGATGTCCCGTTGGCTGTTGAAAATTAGATAGCGGATCCTGCCCTGATAGGTATAATCAGGGAAAGAAAACAAAAGGAGGATCCGCTATGTCGGATAATAACAGAGAAAGAAAGACAAGTCAAG